>QFCE01002681.1_pt1 | contig 68509 bp, 59 predicted proteins | sample 5346091 | NCBI WGS metagenome assembly QFCE01 (sample SAMN09062252, study PRJNA434731) | Human gut metagenome, whole genome shotgun sequencing project. | isolation source: stool timepoint A chromium assembly | host: Homo sapiens | collected 2015
TATTTCCCGTACACTTAGCGAGTGCGAGCAGAGCGAAGCAGGAGGTTAGTGCGAATGCATACCTGGACACTTGGAGAGCCGGAGCAAAGCGAACGGGGAAACTAGTGACCATGGTATTTCCCGTACACTTAGCGAGTGCGAGCAGAGCGAAGCAGGAGGTTAGTGCGAACGAATACGAAGCGCAAAACATAAGCGGAGGTACTTCATGACAGCGATAACGGACGGCGCAGAATATCTGAAATATGTTCTCGAAAAACTGAAAAAACGAATACAGGAATTGAGCACTTCCATCGCAGAGGGGCAGAAAGAAATCGAAAGCATGCACGATTATTACTGGGAGAACTATACGGAAATGGATCAGTATGGTTATGAAAACTTTGATAATCAGCAGGCGCTTCTGCAGCAGGTAAATGCCAATCAGGATGCACTGTTATTGAAGCAGCGTTTCCGACGGATGCTGGATTCTCCATTTTTCGGAAGGGTGGACTTTCGATATGAGGGAGAGGACGAGGCGGAAACTTTCTATATCGGAATTGGAAATTTTGCGGAGCGCACAGGCAGTCTTCCGCTGATTTACGACTGGCGTGCGCCGGTAAGCGGGCTGTTTTATGATTATGACAAGGGGACGGCCTCTTATGAAGCGCCGGCCGGGGTGCTTTCAGGTGAGGTGATTTCCAAATGGCAGTACAAAATCCGCAGTGGAAAAATGGTTTACGCTTTTGAAAGCGATGTGAAAATTGATGATGAGATTCTGAAGGCGGAACTTGGAAGCCACGGGGAGACACAGCTTAAGAACGTCATCCGGACCATACAGAAAGAGCAGAATACAATTATACGAAATACCCATGATAAAATTATGGTAATACAAGGTGTGGCGGGAAGCGGAAAGACTTCCATTGCGCTGCACCGTATTGCTTATCTTCTCTACCATGACCGGAATCTGAAATCCTCCAATGTGCTGATCCTGTCGCCAAACGGGATTTTTTCGGACTATATTTCCCATATTCTCCCGGAACTGGGAGAAGAAAATATCCGGGAGATGAGCTTTGATCTTTTTGCTTACCGACATCTGACGGATGTTGCGGCAGACTGTGAAGAGCGCTATGATGAGATAGAGCGGCTTCTGGTGCATCCGGAGCTGGGGGAGGCATACCATTACAAACAGTCGCGGGAGTTTGTGGAGCTGCTGGAAGGCTTTGTCCTGGAACTGGAGGACAGTCTTCTGAATTTCCGGGAGGTTTCCTGGCGGGGGTATTCCAAAACAGAAGCAGAGCTGATACAGCTTTTTTATTTTAAATTTCCGGATACGCCTTTGCTTTCGAGGATGGAGACGGTTGCGGAATATTTCATTGATGAGGTGGAGACTCTTCGGGGCGGTGATTTATCACAGGAGGAGAGAGACGCTGTTCTTGAACGTTTTCAGGTGATGTACCGCACCAGAGACATTTATAAGCTGTACCGGGAATTTCTGGAGCAGAACCATTTGGGAACTCTGCCGGATGTACCGTTGGAGAAGCGTTATATTCAATATGAAGATGTGTATCCGCTTCTTTATTTGAAATACCGGCTTTTGGGAGCGCGTCAGCATCGGGACATCAAGCATCTGGTGGTGGATGAGATGCAGGATTACAGCTATCTGCAGTTTCTTATTATTAAGATGCTGTTTTCCTGCCGCATGACCATCCTGGGAGACCGGGCGCAGATCATGGACGGAGGGCAGCAGGATGCCTTTGCATTTTTGCCGGGGATTTTTGGCAGGGATATTCGGCGTATCCGCATGAACAAGAGCTACCGCAATACCGTGGAGATTGCGGAATATGCAAACCGCCTGGCGGGAATCCGGGATATGGAGGTTTTTTGCCGCCATGGGGCAGTGGTTCAGGAAAAAAGCGCCCAGAGCCTTGGGCAGGCGCTTGAGGGAACTGCCGATTCCCTTATGTCAGCATCCTATGAGACTGCGGCAGTGATTTTTCTCACAGAGAAGGAGGCCCGGGAGGGAGCGGAGCTTCTGCGGGAGATACTTTTGAAAAGAGGCTTTGATGTGGAACATCGTTTTTCCTGCCTGGACCGTAACAGCAGCAGTTTTCAGAAGGGAATTACAGTCACAGCCTACTATTTGGCGAAAGGCCTGGAATTTGACTGTGTGGTTGGCATTTTCTCCGGAAAACGGAATGAAGCGTCCGTAAAGCGTGCACAATATATAACAGCAACCCGGGCACTTCATGAGCTTACCATGTACGCTTATGGTGACAAAAGGTATGAGGACGCTGACGCCTGCCAGGGACAGACGGATGACCATGCATAATTAATAAATTTTTTATAAAAGAACAGAAATAAAATGTTGACAGAAATGTAATAAAAATGTAAAATATGTTCGATACGATGATATGAGGATTAGAATGTGAAACCAAGGAGGACATTATGAAAAATAAAAAGATACTTTTACTTGTGGCTATGACAGCGGCACTGTCTTTCTCCATGACAGCCTGCAGCTTTGGCGGCGGAGATGAGGAGGTTGTGGTGACTCCTACGCCGGAACCGGCACCGGAACCGACAGAAGCACCGGAGCCCACACCGACCATTGCCCCGAATATTCAGGACACGACCTATACGACGGCAGATCAGTCTCTGTCCATTGAGCTTCCGGATGCAACCTGGGCGAACACCATGGACGATGGTTCCACCATCAGCTTTGAGTCTCCGCAGCAGGGAAAAATCCGCATCCTTCACGGCGTGGGAGAGGAAGCGCTTTCTACCTATATCGTTCCTACAACCGAAGATACTGCAAATACCCTGGAGATGGGAGCGGGCTTTGAGCCGGCGGTGGATTATGCGATCAGCCAGTTTACTGCCAATGATGTAAACGGGGTTGGGGTGTACGACTATGTTGTAGAATATCTGAATACGGAAAAGAGCGGCGGATATTCCTATGCAATTAAGAGAGTGATCGCCAATGCGCAGGAGTATTATGAGATTACCGCATCTGTTGTTGCAAAAGACGAGGCAGCGCTTGCAACTGCGAAGGCAGCCATGGACAGCGTACAGATTCTTGGAGAATCCACGCTGAAGGCCGCGACAGGCGGCGAGGCTGCAGGAACAGACGGAGCCGCAGCAGGTGAGGCCACATCCGGTCTTCCCAATGGCGGCATCAGCGATGAGGCTCTGGTAGATACCAACCAGACCAGGACCATTTACCGCAATTCTGACGGACAGCCGCTGGTAGTGAAGAATGACGGCACCGGTGTGTGGAAAGATGATGCGGGCAACACCTATGACTTCCGCGACAACGGAATGGACGTTTATGACCAGAACGATGTAGACTACTACTATCATGGGGAAGCGGCAGATGTATATTATATGCCTGTTCCGACAGAATAATGGCGGCTCTGGTTTGACAGTACGCAAAAAGAATGGGAACCATTTTGCCGGCTGGATTTTCAAGGAAATCCGGCCGGTTTTTCCTTTTCCAAAATCAGGCAGAGAAGCTGTTTTGCGTGAAAAGAAAGGATTCGGCTGTGTGTCGAAATTTGTAAAACGATTTTCCTTAAAATCCCGAAAAAGCTCTGGCACAAAAGTCCAATTCGTGCTAAGATAAATCAAAGCATTTCATTTCTTTTATTCTAGGCAGTTTATCTGTTTCAAGGTATCATTTCAGCCATTCGGCAAGACGAAGAAATCTCATGCTTTTCCCTTATAAAAAAGCAGAGAGGTTTCACAACAGTCAGTTGTACGCTAGAGTGCATGAGAGGCCTCCTGCCATTTCCAGATAGGAGGTATTTTATGACAATGACTGGACAGCACACAGCCCCTGCCCCTAACCGTACGTATAAGTCGCGGATGTTTGAGATGATTTTCAGCAATAAGAAAGAGCTTTTGGAGCTTTACAATGCAATCAACGGGACGGATTACACGAACCCGGACGATTTGGTGGTGAACACACTGGAGAACGCCATTTATATGGCAATGCGCAATGATGTTTCCTTTCTTATTGATAAACGCCTGAATCTTTATGAGCACCAGTCCACCTGCAGCCCAAATCTGCCTCTGAGATTTTTGTTTTATGTGGCGGATGTATACTCAGATTTCACGAAAGAAATGAATTTGTACGGAAGCAAGGCGGTAAAGATCCCTACGCCCCATTTTATTATTTTTTACAATGGGACGGAGGAACAGCCGGACCAGCGGGAACTGCGTTTATCCGATACGTTTCAGGTGAAGGAAGACCAGCCGCAGCTGGAACTGAAGGCGACTATGCTGAATATCAACAAAGGACATAATAAGAAACTCCTGGATGCCTGCAGGACCTTGCGGGACTATGCGGAGTACACTGCCCTGGTGCGGAAACACGCACAGGATATGCCCCTTGCAGGCGCTGTGGAAAAGGCGGTGGACGAATGTATCAAGCGAGGTGTGCTGGCGGAGTTCTTGGAGAAAAATCGAGCGGAGGCGATCAAAGTGAGCATTTACGAGTATGATGAAGAACGCCATATGCGGCAGACAAAGGAAGAGGGATTCGAAGAGGGATATGAATCCGGACGTCAGTCCGGCCTGGTCGAGGGGCATGAAGCCGGTCTGGCGGAGGGGCGTAAAACCGGCCTGATACAAGGCCGGGAACTTGAGCGCAAAATGTTTAAACAGATACTTCTCCTGCGCCGCGCCGGAAGAACCTGCGAAGAAATTGCAGGACAATGCGGGATTTCGGCAGAAGAAGTCAGAGACATGCTGGATGGACTTGAATAGGATTTACAGAGAAAAATAGCTGCGGCGGATACTTCCCGTGATTTCCTGTTGGAGAAGCTTGGTGCGGAGCACGGCTCCGGGGAAACACTGGCTGGGTACCGCCGCTTTTTTGATCTGAAATTCCAAAAGTCCCGGGGTATTTACAGTTTGTTTTGCAACTTTTTCCATGCTGTGATATGATGTGAGACAGAGGAAAATCAAACAATCCGGAGGAAGAACCCTATGGAGAGAGAAGCGTACGGCGATTTCGCCAGAATTTATGATGTTTTTATGGACAATGTGAATTATCGTGAATGGGCGGCGTATCTGTCGGGAACGCTCACAGAGTATGGTATCCGGGACGGACTGGTGCTGGAGCTTGGCTGCGGAACGGGAACCATGACAGAGCTTCTCGCAGGAGCCGGCTACGATATGATTGGTGTGGACAATTCAGAGGAAATGCTCGCGGAGGCGATGGAGAAACGCGTGGAATCCGGCTATCCCATTCTCTATCTCTGCCAGGACATGCAGGAGTTTGAGCTCTATGGAACCGTGCGGGCGGTTGTGAGCGTCTGCGACAGTCTCAACTACCTCACAGAGGAGGGCGAGCTTCAGAAGGTGTTTTCCCTTGTAAATAATTATCTTGACCCGGGCGGTGTGTTCCTTTTTGACATGAATACCGTTTACAAGTATGAGAAAATCCTGGGAACAGGAACAGTTGCGGAAAATCGGGATGAGGGCAGCTTTATCTGGGAAAATGAGTACGACAGGGAGAGTCACATCAACGAGTATGCGCTGACGTTATTTTTACGGCAGGAAAACGGCCTTTATGAAAAAAGCGAGGAGATTCATTATCAGAGAGCGTATTCCCTGGAGGAGATTACGGAAGCCCTTGCGGGGGCGGGACTCGAGCTTTTGAAGGTGTACGATGCCTATACCAGAAATGAGCCTCAGAAAACCAGTGAGCGGCTCACCTTCGTGGCGAGAGAATATCAGAAAGCAGAAAAATACGGCATGATGGCCGGGACAAAAGAAACAGGAGAGAACTATGAGTGATTATATTGTAAGAGCAATGGCAGCAAACAACCAGATCCGCGCATTTGCGGCGAACACCAGAGATATGGTGGAGACGGCGAGACAGCGGCACAACACCAGCCCGGTGGCGACAGCGGCCTTGGGACGTCTTCTCACAGGCGGAGCCATGATGGGCGTGATGATGAAAGGGGAAAAAGACATCCTGACTTTGCAGATTCAGGCAGGAGGCCCTATAAACGGTATTACGGTGACCGCAGATTCTCAGGGAAATGTCAAGGGATATGTGGGGAATCCGGATGTATGCATTCCTGCAAACAGCAAGGGCAAGCTGGATGTGGCCGGGGCTGTTGGCGTTGGATTTCTGAACGTTATCAAGGATATGGGGCTGAAGGAGCCGTACTCCGGTCAGGTAATCCTGCAGACCAGCGAGATCGCGGAGGATTTGACCTATTACTTTGCAACCAGCGAGCAGGTTCCTTCCGCGGTTGGCCTTGGCGTTTTGATGAACCGCGACAATACAGTGCGGCAGGCCGGCGGCTTTATCGTGCAGGTGATGCCCTTTGCAGAGGAAAGCACCATTGCGAAACTGGAGGAAAATATCGCAAAAATCGATTCGGTGACAAACCTTCTGGAGGAGGGCCATACCGCAGAGAGTATTCTGGAGCATGTACTCGATGGCTTTGATGTGGAGGTTACAGATACGCTGCCTGCGCAGTTTTACTGCAACTGCAGCAAACAGCGCGTAGAACGCGCGCTTATCAGTGTTGGACGAAAAGAGCTGAACGACATGATTCAGGAAGGAAAGCCGGTGGAGCTCAACTGCCATTTCTGCAACACCAGCTACACCTTTACCGTGGAAGAGCTCAAGGAGATTCTTCGCAAATGTAAATAAAGGCAGGAGGAGCAGACAATGAAACAGGGGTTTATTAAGGCGGCCGCAGCGACGCCGAGAGTGACAGTTGCGGACTGCAGAGCAAACGGAGCAGAAATCCTGCGCCTGATACACGAAATGGAAAAGGAAAAAGCAAAGCTGATGGTGTTTCCGGAGCTTTCCATTACCGGCTACACCTGCGGGGATCTGTTTTTGCAGAGAAGCCTTCTTGACAGCGCTTGGGAGACGCTTTTATGGCTGGCCGGGGAGACAAAAGAAGTGGATGCGCTGATTTTCGTGGGACTTCCTGTGCGTGCGTTCGGAAAAATCTACAACGGGGCGGCAGCCCTGAACAGAGGAAAGATTCTTGGTATTGTGCCAAAAACCCACCTGCCAAATTATAATGAATTTTATGAGCAGCGCCAGTTTGCAGCGGCGGAGGAGGCGGTGGAGCATATTCAGGTGGAAGGGGAGCGTATCCCCTTTGGGGCGAAGCTGCTTTTTGCGTGCAGGGAGCTTGGAGAATTTACTGTGGCGGCAGAAATCTGTGAGGATCTGTGGGTGCCGCTTCCGCCCAGCGTATCTCATGCCCAGGCCGGTGCACACATTGTGGTGAACCTGTCGGCCAGCAACGCGGTTGCAGGCAAAGCCTCTTACCGCAGAAGCCTGGTGGCTGGGCAGTCCGCACGCCTTGTGTGCGGCTACGTGTATGCCAGCGCCGGCGCCGGGGAATCCACGCAGGATGTGGTTTTTTCCAGCCAGAATATGATCGTGGAAAACGGTGCTGTGCTGGCGGAGGGAGCGCGCTTTCAGGACGAGACTGTCGTTAGCGAGATTGACGTGCAGAGGCTGGCGGATGAGAGACAGAGGCTTTCTACCTACCCGGCAGCGCGGCAGGAAGGCTATGTGCAGGTGCCCTTTGATGTAAAAATAGAGGAAACGGTGCTTACCCGGGAATTTTCCGAAAATCCCTTTGTCCCGGCGAATGCGGAAGAACGCGTGATGCGCTGTGAAGAAATTCTGCATATCCAGGCACTGGGGCTGAAAAAGCGCATGGAGCATATGCATTGTCAGAGAGCCATGGTGGGGCTTTCCGGCGGGCTGGATTCCACATTGGCGCTTCTTGTCATAGCCAAAACCTTTGATCTGATGGGAATTGAGCGAGACAAGATCCACTGTGTGACCATGCCCTGCTTCGGGACGACAGACCGGACCTACACCAATGCCTGCCGTCTGAGCAAATGTCTGGGCGCAAAGCTTACGGAGGTGAACATCAAGGCTGCGGTGACCCAGCATTTCAAGGATATCGGACATGACCCTGAGGTGCATGACGTGACCTACGAAAACAGCCAGGCAAGAGAGCGGACGCAGGTCCTCATGGATATGGCGAACCAGGAGGGGGCTGTTCTGGTGGGAACAGGAGATTTGTCAGAGCTTGCGCTTGGATGGGCGACCTACAACGGCGACCACATGTCCATGTACGGCGTCAACGGATCTGTGCCCAAAACGCTGGTACGCCACCTGGTACGCTGCTATGGGGAAAACTGCGAAGAAGCGGAATTGAGAGAAGTGCTGCTTGACATTCTGGACACGCCGGTAAGTCCGGAGCTTCTGCCGCCGAAAGACGGTGAGATCGCTCAGAAGACGGAGGACTTGGTAGGACCCTATGAGCTTCATGACTTTTTCATTTATTACATGCTGCGGGCCGGCTTTTCTCCGAAGAAGATCTACCGCATTGCCTGCAGAACCTTTGCCGGGATTTACGAAAAGGAAGTGATCCTCAAGTGGCTGAAAAGCTTTTACCGGAGATTTTTTGCCCAGCAGTTTAAACGTTCCTGCATACCGGACGGCCCCAAGGTTGGAAGCGTGGCGCTTTCCCCGAGAGGTGACCTTCGGATGCCCAGCGACGCCAGTGCGCGGGTGTGGCTTTCCGAGCTGGAAAACATACAGTAAACAGAAAAAGGCGGAGACCGTTAAGGATTCTCCGCCTTTTCCAATGCATCCTCAATGGAGCTCATGAGCATGATGGAGGTGTATTTCTTGTCGTCCGCGTACTCGATATTCTCCAGCGACTGCTTTTCGCAGATCTGCTCAGCAATGGAATCTAAAGCAGGCTCTACCAGGGGAAACATGGCTGCGGTGCTCTCGCTTAAGTTTACCAGATTGACGGACTGGATTTTGTCTGAACTGACAGTGACCTCCACGTCAAAGGTATTGTTGTTGAGCTCTATGGAGGAGGTATAGACACCGGGTGTATACCGGGCGTCGGTGGTGCCGCTTTCGCCGCCTTTTTTGGAGCCGAACATGAAAAACATCAGGATTCCGAAAATAATGGCGAGAGCGAGGAAGATAATGGTGTAAACGACTTCTTTCATATGTAGCACGACGATTCTTGTTTTGGAATTCATGGTATGCGCCTCCCGGTTTACTTTCTATATCCTATTACGAAAAACAGAATTATATGATAGAATTACAAAAGAAATGAAATTTGGAGGAGATTATGTCTTTACAGTTTATCATCGGCAGCGCAGGCGCCGGAAAATCCCATTATGCATACAGCCGCATTCTGTCAGAGGCGAGCAGACATCCGGAAAAGCGTTACTATGTCATTGTCCCGGAACAGTTTACCATGCAGACGCAGAAGACGCTGGTAGAGCTCAGTCCTGTAAAAGGAATCCTGAATATTGATATTCTGAGCTTTGAGCGTCTGGCTTATCGGGTGACGGAGGAGACCGGCGGCGATAACCGGAAGCTTCTGGATGATGTGGGCAAAAGCATGGTTCTTCGCAAGCTGTCCCAGGCGCACAGGCGCGAGCTTCCTTATCTGGGAAGTCAGATGAACAAGCCGGGATGTCTGGATGAGGTAAAATCGTTGATCTCGGAATTTATGCAATATGATATCCGGGAGGAGGAATTGGACGACATCCTCCGCCGCGCACAGGAGAGAACGCTTCTGAAGCTGAAGCTTGCCGATGTGAGCGTTTTGTACCGGGAGTTTCGGGAATATCTTTCCGGGCATTACATGACCGGAGAGGAGATGCTGGATGTTCTGGTGAGAAAGCTCTCCCAGTCAAAAAAGCTTCGGGACAGTGAAGTGCTGCTGGATGGTTTTACGGGATTTACGCCCATACAGGTTTCTGTGCTGCAGAAGCTCCTGTTGGTATGCAGCAAGGTTACGGTTACAGTGACTATGGACGCCAAAGCATCCCCGTTTTCCTTGGGAAAGCCCCATCAGCTCTTCTATATGAGCCGGAAGATGATCCATGTTCTGTCCGGCCTTACCAAAGAGATCGAGGAGCCAGTGCTTTTGGAGCGGCACGGGAAGTCTCGTTTTGCCAAGGCGCCGGCGCTTGATTTTTTGGAACAGCATATTTTCCGCTATCATAAAGCTGCCTATGAAAAGGAGCAGGAGGAGATCCAGGTGTTCTGCGCGGCCTCTCCCCTGGCGGAAATGGAGGAGACGGCACGCCGCATGGCGCGGCTGGTGCGGACCCGTGGGATGAAGTACGGCGAAATGGCTGTGATCACCGGAGACCTGGAGCGGTATGGAAATCTGGCCCGCCAGGTGTTTGGCGAGGCGGGAATTCCCTATTTTATTGATGAGAAGCATTCTGTACTCATGAATCCTTTTGTGGAGTATCTGCGCTCTGCCATAGAGATGATTGTGCAGAACTTTTCTTATGAAAGCGTATTCCGGTATCTGCGCTGCGGGATGTCCGGCCTTACAGGAGAGGAGGCGGATTTCCTTGAGAACTATGTGCTTGCACTGGGAATCCGGGGCTATGAGCGCTATAAAGAAAGCTGGGTGCGCATCTACCGGGGGCAGCATCCGGAGGAGCTGCAAAACCTTAATGAGAGCAGAAAACAGTTTGTGGAGGAAGTGGCTGTCCTGGCAGAAGGCTTTTCCGGGAAAAAACATACGGTGGAGGAATACTGCCGCATTCTGTATCAGTTTATTGTGAACAGCGGGATTCAGCAGAAGCTGAAAAAACAGGAGCTGGGCTTTAAAGCCATGGGAGACAAGGCCATGGAAAAGGAATATGCCCAGATATACGGCATTGTCATGGGACTTTTGGATCGGATGGTGGAAATTCTGGGCGGGGAAACCGTGAACCGCCGGGAATTTCAGCAGCTTCTGGAAACAGGGCTTGCACAGGCGAAGGTGGCGCTGATCCCTCCCAGCATGGATCAGGTGCAGGTGGGCGACATGGAGCGTACCCGCCTGAAAAATATCCGCGCCCTGTTTTTTGTAGGGGTAAATGAGGGGAATATTGCAAAAAACACCGGGGACGGCGGCATCCTGACCGAGCTTGACCGGGAGTTTGTGGGAGAGCAGGGGATTGAGCTTGCGCCGGGGCCGAAAGAGCGCATGAATATGCAGCGATTTTACCTGTATTTGAACCTGACAAAGCCGGGAGAGCTTCTGTGTCTGTCCTACAGCCTTACGGGGAGCGGAGGGGAAGGCGTAAGCCCGGCCTATCTTATCAGCAATGTACTCGGGCTTTATCCGGGACTTTCGGTGAAGCGCATAGAGGCGCAGGAGGAGGTTCTTGAGAAGCTGGAGCTTCCGGGGACCAGTCTGGACAGCTTTCTTACCGGGCTTTCCGACGCGGCGGCAGGCCATCCGACGCCGCTGTTTGCGGAGCTGTATTCCTGGTATCTGAAAAGTCCGGTATATTGTGAAACTGTGAAACGGCTGGTGGAGGCTGCTTTTTTTGCAAAGCCGCGGGATGTCATCAGCAAAAGCGTGGCGAAGGTGCTGTACGGAGAGATTTCCCCTTACAGCGCGACTCGTCTTGAGAAATTCTGCGCCTGCGCGTTTGCGCATTTTCTGCAGTATGGCCTTGGCTTAAGCGAGCGGGTGGAGTATGAATTTCAGGCTATGGACATGGGAAACGTGGTGCATCACGCGCTGGAACGTTTTGCGGAAATTGTTGAAAAAACAGGAGGCTGGGCGCAGCTTACGGAAGAAAGCAGGAACCGCCTGATCGACCGATGCCTTGACGAAGTTGCGGCGGACTATGGAAATACGATCTTGAAAAGCAGCGCGAGAAACCGCTACATGATCGAGCGTGTGCGCAGGATTTTGCGGCGGACGGTGTGGGCGCTGCAGGAACAGCTGAAGAACGGCGATTTCCGGCCGGAGGGCTTTGAGGTGTCCTTCGGCGGCGGCCGCATTGACCGCGTGGATATCATGGAGGATGACAAAAAGGTTTACGTCCGCGTGATCGACTACAAAACCGGCGGCACCACCTTTGATCTGGTGTCTCTGTATCATGGTCTGCAGCTGCAGCTTCTGATTTATCTGGACGGCGCGCTGAATGTGGAAGGAGAAAAATATCCGGACAAGGAGATCATTCCCGCGGGAGTTTTTTACTACAATATCAAAGACCCCATGATCGCTCAGCGTATGGACGCGGATGTGGGGACCGTGAGCGCGGCGCTTTTGAAGGAATTGAAAATGAACGGTCTGGTGCAGGCGGACACGGAAGTGATACGCCATATGGACAGAACCTGCCAGTCTCTGCCGGTGAGCATCAACAAGGACGGAACGTTGGGCAAACGTTCCTCTGTGGCAACCAGAGCGCAGTTTGAGGCACTGAACGTTTATGTGAAGGGCAAGATTTCCCAGATCCAGAATGCAATTCTCGAGGGAGAGGCGGAGGTTTCCCCCTATGAGCTTGGCAGAAAAAACGCCTGCACCTACTGTCCGTACAGCGGCGTGTGCGGCTTTGACCGGAAGCTGCCGGGCTATGAATTTCGGCATTTGCAAAAGCTTACAGAGGAAGAGCTGTGGAAAGCGTTTACAGGGGAGGAAGAGTGACATGGCAGTGGCATGGACAGAAGAACAGAAAAAGGTCATTTCTCTGCGGGACAGGGATATTCTGGTAAGCGCGGCGGCCGGTTCCGGAAAAACCGCAGTTCTGGTGCAGCGGATTCTGAGTAAGCTCATGGATGCTGCCTGCCCGGTGGATATTGATCGGATGCTGATCATGACCTTTACCCGCGCGGCGGCCGGGGAAATGAAGGAGCGTATTGGAAAAGCGCTGGAGCAGGCGCTCTATGAGGAGCCGGAAAACGAACATCTGCAGCGGCAGATGACGCTTTTGCACACTGCGCAGAGTACGACCATTGACGGGTTCTGCGCCTATGTGATACGCAATTATTTTCATCTCATCGGGCTGGACCCGGGATACCGCACAGCAGACGAGGGAGAGCTGAAGCTTTTGAAAGAGGATGTGCTCAAAACGCTTCTGGAGGACGCTTATGCAAAGGATGAGGAGGCGTTTTTGGGATTTGTGGAGCGCTATGCTCCCGGCAAGACGGACGAGGGACTGAAAGAGCTGATCCTGGAGCTTTACGATGCAGCCATGAGCAATCCCTATCCCCAGGAGTGGCTGGATGCGTGCCTGTCGAATTATGAGGTGGAGTCCGTGGAGGAGCTCAGGAAAACACCCTGGTTTTCCATGCTCTGGGAGGAGACAAAGGAGGATATCCGGGAGGCGAAAGCGCTTGCCTCCAAGGCAAAAAGAATCTGTCTGGAGGCGGGAGGACCTTATCTTTACGAGGAGGCGCTTGACAGCGACCTGCTTTTGGCAGAGGATCTTGGGCAAAAAGTAGAGGAAGAGGATTATGAGGCAGTGAGAACGCTTCTTGCCGCGCCCGGCTTTGCCCGTCTTTCCGCAAAAAAAGCGGAGGATGTGGATGAGTGGAAGAAAAATCAGGTGAAAGCGCTCAGGGAAGAAGAAAAGGCCATCCTGAAGGAGCTGAAGGAAAAATGCTTTTTCAATTCTCTGGATGGACTTTTGGAAGAAACCCGGTGCTGCCGTGAGCCGCTTGGGGAGCTGGTGCGTCTTACCCGGGATTTTATGGAGCGATTTGCAGAGAAGAAGCGGGAGAAAAATCTCCTGGACTTTACGGACATGGAGCATTTTGCACTGAAAATCCTAATGACAAAGGAAGACGGCGTGTGCCATATGAGTCAGGCGGCGAGGGAGCTTTCCGACAAATATGACGAGGTTCTGGTAGATGAATACCAGGACAGCAATAACGTGCAGGAGCTTCTTACCAACTGCGTATCGGGCTGGGCGTCTGAGCGAAAAAATACCTTCATGGTGGGAGATGTGAAGCAGAGTATCTACCGGTTCCGTCTGGCAAGACCGGAGCTTTTTATGGAAAAATACCGTCGATATACCCTTACGGACAGCAAGGAACAGCGGATCGATCTGCGCAGAAATTTTCGAAGCCGTGCGGAAGTGCTGGAAAGTGTGAATTTCATTTTTCGGCAGATTATGGGGATGGATCTGGGCGGCATTGCTTACGATGATGCGGCGGCGCTGTACCCGGGGGCAGTGTTCCCGGAAGGGGGAGATCCGTCCTTTCCGGTGACGGAGGTACTGCTTATGGAAAAAGAAAGCCAGGAGCTGGAGCTTTCTTCGGCAGCAGGCTCTGCCCAGGAGATCGAGGCGCTGGGGATTGCGCAGAGAATACAGGCCATGGTCGGCAGAGAAAAAATTGTGGATAAGGAAACCGGAGAGTACCGCCCGGTGGAATACGGGGACATTGTGGTGCTGCTTCGCACCTCCCAGGGCTGGGCGGATGTATTTTCTGAGGTGTTTTCCAGCCAGGGGATCCCCTCCTACACGGCATCGCGGACGGGATATTTTTCCGCCACAGAGGTGGTCACGGTTCTCAACTACCTGCGCGTCTGCGACAATCCTCTGCAGGATATTCCCCTGGCGGGGGTGCTGCGCTCCCCCATGGTGGGCTGTACCAGTGAAGAGCTTGCCCTGGTGCGGAAGGATTTCCGGGAGGGACGGCTTTTTGACAGTGTGCGCGCCTATGCAGGCGACGGACAGCTCTCGCTGTTTGCCGGGGAGGACAAAGAGGAGTCTCTGAGGGAAAAGCTCCGGCATTTTTTGGACGAACTGGAGCTTGTGCGCAGCATGACTTCTTACACGCCGGTCCACCGGCTGATTCTTCATGTGCTGGAGACTACGCAATACGGCAAATATGCCAGGGCGCTGCCGGACGGCGCTCAGAGAGGCGCCAATCTTGCCATGCTGGTGGAAAAAGCCATGGATTACGAAAAGACCAGTTACCGGGGGCTGTTTAATTTTGTTCGTTATATTGAGCAGCTCCAAAAATACGAGGTGGATTTTGGTGAGGTCAGCGTTGCGGGCGCCGGTGCGGGAGCAGTGCAGATCATGACGATCCACAAAAGCAAGGGGCTGGAATTTCCCGTGGTCTTTGCCGCCGGAATGGGAAAACAGTTTAATTTCCGGGATATGAATGCCGGGCTTTTGGTACATCCGGAGCTGGGGCTTGGCGCGGACGCCATTTTGCCGGAAAAGCGCATCATTGCTTCTGCGTTGGGGAAACAGATGATACGCCGCCAGCTGAAAAAAGAAAGCCTGGGAGAAGAGCTGCGCGTCCTGTATGTAGCGCTCACAAGGGCCAAGGAAAAGCTGATCCTCACCGGGACTGTGGGCGATCTGGAAAAGACGTTGGCCTCCCTGGAGCGTGTGCGGGAGGAAAAGGAAATGCTCCTGCCACTGGGAATGCGGATGAGCGGAAAAAAATTCTGGGATTATATCCTGCCGGCGCTGGCCAGACACCGCTGCATGGAAGGGCTGTTTGAGCAGTATGGCTTTGGCAAAGGGAGAAAGAGTGAGCTTTATGACGCAGCTGCAAAATTTTTGGTAGAGGTTGTGACGCCAAAGCAGATGGCACAGCAGGCGGTCATCCGGGGCGCACAGGCGCAGATGAACCAGGAGCGTCTTAAGAACTGGGACTGCGAAGCAGTTTATGACGAGGAGATCCGCCGCCGGATAAAAGAGCGGTTTGATTATCAGTACCCCTATGGATATCTGGCCGAAATACCGGCCAAGGTCAGTGTGTCCGAGCTGAAAAAGCGCAGCTATCAGGGAGAGTACGACAGGGAAGAGGCCATGTTTTTCGAGCCGGACATTATTCCGCTGGTTCCCCGTTTCGTAGAAGAAAAGGAAGAGGAATATGTGGGAGCTGCCAGAGGAACGGCCTACCATGGGCTGATGGAATGGCTGGATTACACCTGTGCAGATACAGCCGATGACATTGAGGAGCAGCTGGAAGCGCTGAGGGCGGCAAATAAGCTCAAGGATGCGGAAGCCGCCTGTATTCGGACGAAGGATGTACTTGTATTCCTGGAATCCTCTGTGGGACAAAGGATGAAAAAAGCAGCTCTTTCGGGCGGGCTTTTCCGTGAACAGCCCTTTGTGATCTCCGTGCCTGCGTCAGAGCTGAACGAGGAATGGACGGGAGAGGAGACCGTGCTCGTGCAGGGAATCATTGACGCCTATTTTTCCGAAGGCGAGGAGCTGGTGCTGGTGGATTACAAGACGGACCGGGTGCGTCCGGGGGAAGAGAACCGTCTGGTGGAGCTTTATCATGTACAGCTGGAAGATTACGCCAAAGCTTTGGAGCGGATGACAGGAAAGAAAGTAAGGGAGAAATATATTTATTCCTTTGCTTTGGGGAAAGAGATCGCGGTGTAGAAAAAGTATTCATAGAGTCGTGTATTCTTTTACTTGCCGATATCTCCTGAAAGGAGTATAATGTGTTCCATTGTCTCAAATTTGGAACACTTCAGGAGGTGGATTTACAAATGACATTTTACCAGGAACTGCAGCTTAATTCTGCAGGTTCAAAACAACTCATTCGTGCGGCAAAGGACAAAAAAGAGCGTTTCCGCCATATTTTAATTTACAATTTCAAGGTATATCTGGTGGTGGCGTTCTGTTTTGCGGCGGTGACTCTTTTTAGTATGGCATTTGGCAATGAGAACAGCATTGCGGGGGTAGTGATCCTGCTGGCGCTTCTTGTACTGCGGCAGGCAGATTTCGGGATCCGGACTTCACACGGTCTGCTGTGCATTGCGGGGATTTTTTCTATTTTGATCATAGGGCCGCGGTTAAGCAATATGGCTGCGCCGGTACCGGCATTTTTTGTCAACCTGGTCTGTATTATGACATTGATGCTTCTGGGCTGTCACAACGTGATCATGTCAAATCATTCGACGTTTGTGCTGTCTTACCTGATTCTGCAGGGATATGATGTCACGGGACATTCCTGGGTGATGCGTTCGGTCGGACTGCTGGCTGGTATGGTGGTATGTATGGCGGTTTTTTATAAAAACCAGAGAAATCGTCCGCAGAAGAGAGGGTTTCAAGATCTGTTCCGCGAATTTGATATTCGTTCCGCAAGAAACCGCTGGTACATGAAGCTGACCTTCTGTGTGTCCACGGTGCTGCTGTTTGCCGCTCTGCTTGGGATTCCCCGGGCCATGTGGGCGGGGATTGCCTGCATGTCTGTGTGCCTGCCTTTTCAGAAGGATCTGGTAAAGCGGGCCAAGGCTCGATGGATTTATAATATTCTGGGCGGCATTATTTTTCTGGGACTGTATGTGGCGCTTCCGAAGGAAGCACATTCCATGATCGGTTTGCTTGGCGGCATCGGTGTGGGATTCTCAGCGGGGTACCCGTGGCAGACTGTTTTTAATACCTTTGGCGCGTTGGCTATTGCCTCCGGTCTGTTCGGGGCAGTGGGGGCAGTTCTTCTTCGAATTGTGACAAATGCAGCGGCGTCCCTCTATACGGTTGTGATGGGAAGACTGCTTGACTGGGCGGCTGACTGTGTGCTGTACCGGGAAAAACAGTGCTGTGAATGATTTAAGGCGCAGCTTAAAAATATTTTGACAAACCGCACAGGCGGTGCTATGATAATCACAGCAGAAAAAACGGTTTCAGGGCGAGGTGCAATTCCTCACTGGCGGTAAATGACAGAGGTCAGAAGTCCGCAAGCCCGGCGCTTATGCTTCGGGTTGAATGGGTGCGAATCCCATACCAACGGTATAGTCCGGATGAAAGAAACAGATACGTATGTGTATAGATGCCCTGGGACGCAGTGTCCCAGGGTATTTGCATATTCCTGCCGTATTTTTTGCAAAAAATATCAGGGAGGAAAAAAACATGTCTTTACAGAAAACAGCAGAACAGCAGCGGGCGGCCGTACAGAACAGCCAGACCATGAGGATGGTAAAGCTGGCGATGCTGGTGGCAATCTCCATTGTGCTCGTCTACCTTGTGCGCTTTCCCATTTTTCCGGCGGTAGCATTTCTGGAATATGACCCGGCAGATATCTCCATTTTAATTGGAACCTTTGCCTTCGGTCCTGCTGCGGGAGTGCTTCTGACGCTTCTTGTCTCTGTGATTCAGGGACTGACGGTCAGCGCAGGAAGCGGACTTTATGGAATTTTGATGCACGTCATTGCAACCGGTGCTCTGGTGCTGGTAGCCGGCGGTGTTTATCAGAAGCACAAAACCAGAAAGATGGCGCTTGGGGGGCTTCTTTTGGGAATGATGGTTATGAGTCTGATGATGCTGGGAGCGAATCTCATTATCACGCCGCTTTTCATGGGCGTTCCAAGGTCTGCAGTGTGGGGCCTGATGCCGTTTATCATCGGGTTCAATCTTATCAAGGCCGGAATCAATGGTGCGGTGACATTTCTTGTATACAAAAGAGTTGCCGCGTTTTTGCGGAAATAAAATACAAAAGCAATAAAGCGCCCTCGGAGACGGCTGTTTCCGGGGGTATTTTTGCGGAAATTTTGCGGAAACCCGGGTAAATAGCTATAGAAGTGATTGAGGACTGGTGTTATAATAATACATGCTTAATAAAAAAAACAAAAAGGGAGCGCATATGGAAAGCAAAAAACAACTGGACTACGCAGGTATTCTGAAAGAGACTGCGATTTTAACCGTTGCTGTGGGGATCATTGCCGCAGCTGTTTATTTTTTTCTGGTGCCGAGCCAGACCTCTGTGAGCAGTATTTCCGCTCTTGGTATGGTACTGACACATTTTGTGCCGTTGAGCCTGTCGGCGATCACCATGATTCTCAATGTGGTACTTTTGATCATCGGATTTTTTACCTGCGGCAGGGAATTTGGCGTCAAAACCGTCTACACCAGCATCCTGCTGCCGGTGTTTCTGGGTGTGTTTGAGCGGGTGTTTCCTGACTATACTTCCATGACTGCGAGTCCGGAGCTGGATGTCATCTGTTATATTCTGGTGATCTGTATGGGGCAGAGCATTTTGTTTAACCGCAATGCTTCCTCAGGAGGACTTGATATTGTGGCAAAGATCATGAACAAATATCTGCATATGGATCTGGGAAAAGCCATGTCTTTTTCCGGCATGTGCATTGCTCTTTCCGCGGCTCTCGTATACGACAAAAAGTCAGTGGTACTCAGTGTTCTGGGAACCTATTTTAACGGCATTGTTCTGGATCATTTTATTTTCGGGCAGAATATCAAGCGGAGAGTCTGCATGATCACCAAAAAAGAAAAAGAGCTGCGGGATTTTATTGTGCACGAGCTTCACAGCGGAGCCACGATCTACGAGGCGGTGGGCGCCTACAATATGCAGAAGCGCAATGAGATCATCACCATTGTGGACAAGGGAGAATACCAGAAGCTGATGAATTTTATCAATCATACGGACCCGGAGGCCTTTGTGACGGTCTACACGGTGTCTGATATGCGCTATCAGCCAAAGATCTGAGAAGAATACAGGCGGTAAAAGCCGCAAAGAAAGGCCGGAAAATATGTGTGAGATTGTCATAAGAGAAGCAGTCCTTTCGGACGCGGAGGAGCTGCTTGCGATTTACGCGCCCTATGTGCAGGAGACCGTGATCACCTTTGAGTATGAGGCGCCGACTCTTTCGGAGTTCAGAAAAAGGATGACGGATATCCTTGGAAAATATCCGTATCTGGCGGCGGTGCAGAATGGAGAAATTGTGGGCTATGCCTATGCGGCGCCTTTTAAGGAACGGGCTGCCTACGGCTGGAGTGTGGAGTCTACCATCTATGTGCGCAGAGACTGCAAAAGAGCCGGAATCGGGCGGGCTTTATATGAGGCGCTGGAAGAAGCGCTTGCCTGTCAGAATATCCTGAACGTAAATGCCTGCATCGGATACCCGGAGCAGGAGGATGCGTATCTTACGCTGGACAGCGTGAGGTTTCACCAGCGTATGGGATATCGTATGGTCGGAAAATTCCATAAGTGCGGATACAAGTTTGGACGCTGGTATCATATGGTCTGGATGGAAAAGCATCTGGGGGAGCACGGGGAACAGCCCCTTCCGGTACTGCGTTTTGACGAAATAAAAGAGAGATTGAGGGAAACAGAATGAAAAGAGAAATCAAGCTTGTTCCTGCCCGCGAGGAGGATATTGACGCCTGTGCACAGATCATAGAAAATGCAAGGCAGTTCCAGAGGGAGCAGGGGTTTGTGCAGTGGACAGAAAGCTATCCGAACCGGGACACGGTCTGTGAGGACGTTTCTCTTGGATGGGGCTATCGGCTTCTTGTGGACGGCCGTCTTGCGGGTTATATGTGTGTACACTGTGACGGGGAACCTGCATATGATGAAATTCAGGGAGAGTGGAAGACGAAAGCGCCCTATGGGGTGATGCACCGCATGGCGGTGGCACAGGAGTTTCGGGGACAGGGGCTTACGGATACGGTGTTTGCTCTGATAGAGGAATTGTGCAAAAGCAGGGGAATTCACGGGCTGCGTGTGGATACGGATTTTCACAACAAACGGATGCAGCATGTGTTTGAAAAATGTGGTTTTACATATCGGGGCGAGATTGCGCTTGACGGCAGGAAGCTTGCCTACGACAAAATTTTTTGACAGGAGGAAATCAGAATGAACGCAAAGGAGCAGTATTACGAAAATGCAGCCGGCACCATCATCAAAAATCTGGAGAAGCGCCAGATGGAGGGCTATTATTGCAGAACCTCTGAAGAGGCGGTAAAAAAGGCGCTGGAGCTGATGCCGGCTGGCTCTTCCGTGGGCTGGGGCGGCTCCATGACTTTGACGGAAAGCGGTCTCATGGACGCTGTAAAAGCCGGCGATTATGTCATCAATGACAGGGAAACAGCAAAAACAAGGGAAGAACAAAAGGAGATGTACGCAAAAATCCTCAACAGCGATTTCTTTTTGATGAGTACCAATGCCATTACGCTGGACGGCCAGCTGGTAAACATTGACGGGAGGGGAAACCGGGTTTCCTTCCTGTGCTATGGCCCGGAGCACGTGCTGATCGTTGCGGGAATGAACAAGGTGGAAGCGGATGTGGACAGCGCCATGAAGCGGGTGAAAAATGCAGCTTCTCCCAAGAACACTGTTCGTCTGAACAAAAAGACGCCCTGCGCGGTGACAGGAATCTGCGGAGACTGCCTCTCCCCGGACTGCATCTGCGCGCAGACGGTGGTGACCAGATTTTCCATTGTGCCGGGAAGGATCAAAGTAATTCTGGTCGGAGAGGAATTGGGATACTGATATGAAAAACATCATTCAGGTCGGCATCGGTGTGCTGATCCTTCGGGAAAACAAAATTTTACTTGGGCAACGCGTACCGCGCGGGAGAGATACCGGTGGGATTTATGAGCCGGATACCTGGTGTCTGCCAGGGGGCAAGCAGGAATACGGGGAAACGATCCTTCAGGGCGCGGCCCGCGAGGTAAAAGAAGAAACAAACCTGGACATTGAAGATATGGTGGTATTTGGCGCGGCAGATGACATTCAGCCGGACCGCCATTTTGTGACAGTGCACGTTCTGGCGCGGAAATGTGGGGGAGAGCTTCGGGTGATGGAGCCGGAAAAACAGGATGCGTGGCAGTGGTTTTCCCTGGAGGCTTTGCCGGAAAATCTCTATTCCCCATCGAAAAAGTTGATCGAGGCGTATTTCAGATATGGAAATGGAAGATAGCGCAAAGCTGCAGTATGACAAAATGACAAAAACACCGGTGCCGAAGCTGGTTCTGATGCTGGGATTTTCAACGACGGTCAGCATGCTGGTGACCAACCTTTACAATATGGCGGACACCTATTTTGTCAGTACGCTTGGCACCAGCGCAAGCGGGGCACCGGGAGTGGTGTTTGGGCTTATGGCGATCATCCAGGCCTTTGGTTTTATGTTCGGCCACGGGGCGGGAAGCAACATCAGCCGCCAGCTGGGGAACCGCCATGTGGAGAATGCGAGGAAGTTTTCATCCACCAGTTTTTTTCTGTCCATCGGAAGCGGAATTTTGATCCTGGCGCTGGGGCTTTTGTTCCAGACGCCTCTTCTGAAGCTTCTTGGAAGCACCGATTCCATCCTGCCCTATGCAAGGGAGTACAGCTATGGGATTTTGATCGCCGCTCCGGCCATGGCTGCCGGATGTGTCATGAACAATATTTTGCGATACGAGGGCATGGCTGTCTTTGCAATGGTTGGCCTGACCTCCGGAGGGATCCTGAATATTTTCGGAGATTATCTGCTCATCCAGGTTTTTGACATGGGCGTTATGGGGGCGGGGATTTCCACTGCGGTTTCCCAGTACGTGAGCGCGTTTATCCTGCTGCTTCCCTTCCTTCGGGGAAAGACGCAGAGCCGCATGAGTTTTCGATATATGGGTTCTCTGGCAGATATAAAGAATATTGTGTATGTGGGTATGCCAAGCATGCTCCGCCAGGGGCTGAACAGCATCTCTGTCATGCTTCTGAACCAGTGCGCAGCGCCTTATGGGGATGCGGCGATTGCGGCCATGAGTATTGTATCCAGGGTGATCAATGCCATGTTCTGTGTGGGACTTGGAATCGGCCAGGGCTTTCAGCCGGTTTCCGCTTTTAATTATGGTGCGAAAAAATACAGCCGGGTAAAGAAAGCCTGTCTGTTTACCCTGTGGTTTGGCGGAGTGATCATGCTTGCAGCTGCCGTTGGCGGCATGCTATTCGCGCGGCCGGTGATCGCGCTGTTTCGTGACGACGCAGAGGTGATCCGCATTGGTGTGGTGGCTTTCCGGGCGCAGTGTGTGGCGCTTGCCATTATGCCGGTTTCGGTATGCGGGAACATGCTGTTCCAGAGTATTGGAAAAGGCGGGCAGGCGGCATTTCTGGCGAGTATGCGAAGCGGCTTGTTTTTCATTCCGGTGCTGCTGGTCTTCAGCCAGGTGTGGGGCCTATGGGGCATTCAGATTTCGCAGATGACAGCGGATCTGTTGTCGGCGGCTGTCACCATACCTATGCTGGCAGGATTTCTGCGTTCCCTTCCCGGGGACGGGGAAGAACCGGACGCCGGGTCTTTTGCATGAATAAAAAAACCTCCTTTTGGGAAAATAAGCTCCAAAGGAGGTTTTTGTTATGGAGAAAAACAAAAAAGAAAGGGCACCGCAGGAGAAAAACCGAATCGTGATCGAGGGGTATGATTACCTGGGAAATTCCGCGTCCTCCATGGACTGCACCGGGCTGATCCCCAGTGAGCCGCAATCGGATGCGGAACGGGAGTCCTATGAGGCTTTGTATCATTATCGGCCCAGGGCGGTGGAGAAAGAAAAGGATTTGAAATCTGGTGAAACAGAGTAACACATTTCGTTTTCCTTTTCAAATGCTATTTTTGAGGGATTTACCGGTTTTCCTGTGAAATCAGTTTATGAAATGGCAAGAATATGATATGCTTAAAACGATTCAGAAAGACTGCAGAGAGGGGGAGTGCTGTATGCAGGAAATTTGCCGGGAAATCCAAGCCAGGCTTTTGGAAATGCAGGATTTAGAATACCGGGATTTTCACGGAGCACTGATGCCGACCATAGAAAAAGAGCGTATCATCGGGATACGGGTCCCAAAGCTTCGCAGGTTGGCAAAGGAGCTGGCGGGGAATCCGGATATCGGGGTGTTTCTTAAGGAGCTGCCCCATACATATTACGAGGAAAACAATGTACACGCTTTTTTGATCGAGCAGACAAAGGACTATGAAACCTGTCTTGCGCAGGTGGAGGAATTTTTGCCCTTTGTGGACAACTGGGCAACCTGTGACATGATGATGCCCAAAGTGTTTGGAAAGCACAAAAAGGAACTTCTGGACCCTATACGGCGTTGGCTCGCATCGGACAAAACCTATACCGTTCGCTTTGGAGTGGGGATGCTGATGCGGTTTTATCTGGATGCGGATTTCCGGCCTGAGTACCTGGATATGGTGGCAGCGCTGCGTTCTCAGGAGTATTACGTAAATATGATGATCGCCTGGTATTTTGCCACGGCTCTGGCGAAACAGTATGAGGCAGTTTTACCCTATTTTGAGGAGCGGCATCTGGATGTCTGGACGCACAACAAGGCGCTCCAGAAAGCCCGGGAAAGCTGCCGGATCACGCCGGAGCAGAAAGAATATCTGAACACATTGAAAATCAAGGTCAAAAGATAAGAGGTGATAGTATGTGGGCGGTATTTGCACTGTTGTCCGCAGTATTTGCGGCGTTGACGTCCATTTTGGCAAAGGTGGGGATTGACGGAGTAAATTCCAATCTTGCTACAGCAATCCGCACCGTGGTGGTTCTGGCAATGGCCTGGGGTATGGTGTTCCTTACCAACGCACAGAGGGGGATACAGGAAATCAGCAGAAAAAGCTGGCTGTTTCTGATCCTGTCAGGACTTGCCACAGGGGCATCCTGGCTGTGTTATTACAAAGCCCTTCAAATGGGCGAGGCGTCAAAGGTGGTTCCCATTGACAAAATGAGCGTGGTGATCACAATGATTCTGGCCTTTGTCTTTCTTCGGGAAAGCGTTACGGCAAAATCACTCATAGGAGCAGCGCTTATCACAGTCGGGACACTGGTTATGGTATTGTGAGACAAGGAGGAACAGAAGCATGAAGTACGATTTTACATCGATGATCGACCGGAGGGGAATGGATGCCATTGCGGTGGACGGACTGGGAGACGGCACGGGGATGGCTCCCGCGAAACCGAAGGACGGATTTGACGTGATTCCCATGTGGGTGGCAGATATGAATTTTGCCACAGTGCCCACGATTCCGGAAGCGATCATCAACCGGGCGAAGCATCCCCTGTACGGGTATTTTCTGCCCAGAGACGAATACTATCAGTCCATTATACAATGGCAGGAAAAACGAAATCATGTGACCGGACTTGCCAAGGAGTGCATCGGCTACGAAAACGGCGTTCTGGGCTGTGTGGTGTCTGCGCTGACTGCCTTTGCATCGCCGGGTGACGAGGTTCTTCTGCACAGCCCAACCTATATCGGATTCACCAACAGTCTGACCAACAATGGATTTCGGATCATCCACAGTCCGCTGAAAAAGGACGGGCAGGGAATTTGGCGCATGGATTTTGAGGACATGGACGCAAAGCTGAAAGAGCACCACATCCATGCGGCTGTTTTCTGCAGTCCGCACAATCCCTGCGGGCGTGTGTGGGAGCGCTGGGAGCTGGAAAAAGCCATGGAGATTTACCGGAAAAATGACTGTATTGTTATTTCCGATGAAATCTGGTCGGATATTATTCTGGAGGGGTATCAGCATATTCCGACGCAGTCTGTCAGCGAGGATGCAAAAAATCGTACGGTGGCCGTCTATGCGCCCAGCAAAACCTTCAACCTAGCCGGGCTGGTGGGAAGCTATCATATTATTTACAACGAATATCTCAGAGACAGAGTGCGGGCGAAAAGCAGCAAGCCCCATTATAACGAGATGAACGTGCTGTCCATGTATGCGCTGATGGGGGCATATCAGCCGGAGGGACATGAGTGGGTAAAGGAGCTTTGCCAGGTGCTCACAGAAAATGTGAATTACGCCTGCACCTATATTGCACAGCATTTTCCGGGCATTGAGGTCAGCAGACCCCAGGGCACCTATATGCTGTTTTGGGATTGCACCGGATGGTGTGAAGAACATGGCATTTCTGTAGACGAGCTCTTGAGAGCCGGCTGGGATGTGGGTGTTGCATGGCAGGACGGAAGAATGTTTGGCCATCCGTGCAGCATCCGGATGAATCTGGCGCTGCCTCTGGCGCGGGTAAAGGAGGCTTTTGCGCGGCTGACAAAATATACGCCACTTGGGAAATCGTAAAATAAAAGAGAGGGAGAGAGTATGAGTGATAGGTGGATTGCAGAATGTACAGAATGTGATTTCAAGGTTGCTTTGGAAGTGAAAAAACCGAAAAGTTGGTTGAAAAGCGTCAGCGCTTTTTCAAATGGCATTGGAGGAACTCTGGTTTTCGGCATTGATGATAATAGAAATGTAATTGGTCTTGCCAACGCACAGGCTGATGCGGAGATAATCAGCCGATTGATTAAAGAACGTATTACGCCCTATCCAAATTTTATTCTTGTACCGGAACAGAGAGACGATAAAGATATTCTTGTATTGACGATTTCTACAGGACATACTACTCCTTATTATTATAAAGCAGATGGTGTGATGGAGGCATATATTCGTATTGGCAATGAAAGTGTGCTTGCCCCCAGTTTTGTTCTTAATCAACTCATACTAAAGGGAATGAACCGAACCTATGACGCCTTGAATTCCGAATATGATTTTAAGGATTATGCTTTTTCTAAACTGCGAGAGAGATACAAGGTTTGGAATGGTAACAGTATGGAAGAAAAACTGTTTGAGTCGTTTGATATAAGGGATAGACACGGAAAATTGACTAATGCGGGCGCTTTATTGGCGGATGATTCGCCCATCCACCATTCTCGGTTATTCTGTACTCGGTGGAATGGCCTGGATAAAAGCGGAGGCATGGTCGATGCTCTTGATAGTGCAGAGTATGCTGGGAGTTTGATTATTTTGCTCAATGAAGGCACCGGTTTTGTGAAGCGGAATACAAAAACACTATGGAAAAAAACAGCTAACTCCCGTATTGAAATGCCAGATTACTGTGAGCGAAGCGTTTTTGAAGCTCTTGTTAATGCTTTGATTCATCGAGATTATCTTATTTTAGGTAGTGAAGTCCACATTGATATATACGATGATCGTCTTACAATTCATTCTCCTGGAGGTATGGCAGATGGAACGCGGATACAGGAACGAGATATAACCAATATTTCTTCAACACGCCGGAATCCTGTTCTGGCGGATATTTTCGCAAGGCTGGGATATATGGAACGACAAGGTAGTGGATTTAAGAAAATCACAGAGGCCTACCATACAGCTTATAACTATCGTGAGGAATTGGAACCAGAGTTTTACTCTGATATTACTTCATTTCAAGTAACACTGTACAATTTGAATTATGAAGCAGTTGAAAAGGAAATTGTTGGAGCGGAAAAAGTAGCGTTTGAGAGTGAAAAAGTAGCGTTTGAGAGTGAAAAAGTAGCGTTCCAACAATCCATTTCAGAATTAAAACTCAATTCACCTACTAAAAGAAATATGCTTTTGTTATTTGAACATTTTAAGTATGATGTTGCATTTTCACGTGCGGATGTTATAAAAATATGTGATTTAGCATCATCTTCTGCAGGTAAAATGTTGAGAAAGATAAAGAAAATGGATTTGATAGAAGGTGCCGCAGAGCAGGGCAGAGGAAAATATAGATTTATAAAGCCAAAAGAATAAAGATAATTGCCTGTTATCAGTTATAAAATTGATAATGGGCATTTTTTATAAATGTAAAAATCTATAACATTTGTGGGAAGATATTCATATTTCAAAATAGAGATATTTTTGTAATAATGTAAATATAAAAAAGATTTATCGATAGATCTCATAAAGAAAAGGATAGAAATTTGAAGGAGGTTATAGAATGAAAGTAAAAAAAGTGATTTCTTTTAGTGTAGCGGCAGCGTTATGTGTAGGAATTCTGAGTGTTAACGGCGGGCAGGAGATTAAGGCTGATGATAAGGTTTCGATTGTGATTGCTACAAACTGGGGGGAAGGTGATTCAAAGTACGATTATTTTTATCCTATTTTTGAAAAATTTCAGAAAGAAAATGCAGACACAATGGATATTACTCTTCAAACTTATAGTACTGAGGACTACAAAACCAAAATTAAAACTCAGACGGCATCCGGTGATCTTCCAGATGTATTCACATACTGGGGCGGTGGTATGATGAAAGATATGGTAGATGCAGGATTGTTGCTGAATGTAGATGATTATTTTGCGGAAAGTGATAATGTGTCGAGAGATGACTTTGATGATGGATCATTCGACTATTACATTGCAGGGGATGGGAATACATATGGAATTCCTCTTGAGTCTACAAGAGGGGTTCTTCTGGCAAACAAGGAAATTTTTGAAGAGAATGGTTTGGAATATCCGACTACTTATGATGAATTGTTAAATGTAGGAAAAGTTTTAAATGAAAAGGGGATTATTCCCATGGCGATAGGGAGTAATGGAGGAACGCCATCTGAATTTTTCTTCAGCGAACTTTATAATCAATATGAGGGGAGTAAAGAAGAAATTACAGCGCTTGCCTCAGGTGGGAATTTTAATACAGAAAATGCAGTAAAAGTAGCAGATACAATTCTTGATATGATTGATAACAAACTGTTTCCAGCAGATACAATGGCAAATGGAGGTTGGTCAGCAAGTCTTCAGCTTTATACAGATAGAAAAGCAGCGATGACATACACATATCCATGGATGTATGAATCCATTCCAGAGGAAATCCAGGAGTGCAGTGATATTATTCCAATGCCGAAAATGCCTGATGCTACAATAGATCCTGCAACAATAGAAGCTGGTTTCACAGTATATGGTTTTATGATCAATAAAGCTTCCTATGAAGATCCTGAAAAGCATGATGCTGTTTTGAAAGTATGTGATATGCTTGCATCTGACGAGTTGTCACAATCTCTTACAGAGAGTGGGATGATTCCATGCAAAAAAGTTGAAGTAAATAGGGACTCACAGAAATTAATTATGCAGAAAACACTTGATTATGCGGCCGATAAAAATCTTGTCCAAGTTCATTATACAACAATGCCAAGTGCAGAAGCAATTACTATGATGGATTCCAGCTTGGATGAGTTATTTATCAAGGCTCTTACAGGCCAGGAATTTGTGGATAAAGTACAGGCAGTGTTGGATAAGGAAAAATAGATTGAAGATGGAACAATAGGTGTTTGATATTTGAGTAAAGGGCCGCCAATGAAGAGTATCTACAATGGCGGCCTTTTTGTACTCAAAATAAGGAGGAATCATGAACAAAAATAAAAAATTTTTTGTTTGTTTAGGCTTTTTACTTCCGGTTTTCTTAATTTATACGGTGTTTTTATTTATACCGCTTTTACAGTCTGGTTACTATAGCTTAACAAATTGGAATGGCGTAACAGAAAAAATTTTTGTAGGACTTGAGAATTTTAAAACACTATTTCAGAACAAAGATTATTGGGTTACGTTTTGGAATACAATAAAATTGCTGGTCATTAGTTTATTCGTTCAGATACCAGTAGGAATTTTATTGGCATATTTACTGTATTCTAAAGTAAAAGGAATGAAACTGTATCGAACAATTTTCTTTCTGCCGGTGGTAATTGCTCCAGTTGCGATTTCACTAATGTTTTCTCTTTTTTATAACAGTGAAATAGGAGTGTTTAATAAAATTCTTGAAGCAATTGGACTTGGAAGGTTTGCAACAAATTGGCTTTCGAACATACATACGCTTCTATATTCTGTAATGGTTCCTCAAGTTTGGCAGTATATAGGACTTTACGTAACAATATTTTTGGGAGCGCTTCAGTCTATTCCGCAAGAATTGATAGAGAGCGCACAAATTGACGGAGCAAACAGGATACAGATATTTTTTAGAGTTGTGCTTCCAGAGATTGCCAATTTTACAAATATCTGTGTGATCTTATGTGTAACAGGTTCTCTGAAAGCCTTTGAGCATTCATGGATTATGACTGGCGGTGGCCCGGGAGTCCGTTCAGCATACCTAGGGGTATACATGTATAAAATCGCATTTGTAAATTCCGATTTTGGAATGGGGAGTGCGATCACGGTAACAATTGTAGTTTTATCTCTTGTAATTACATTATTATTTCGTTTGTTTTCTTCACGAAAAGAAGAAAGATAGGAGTAGATATGAGATTTTTTCATAAATCCTGGAAATATCAAATATTAGAAGTGATTAAATATGTATTTTTGACACTAGCAGCAATTATATCATTATACCCGTTTGTATGGGTGTTGATTTCCTCTTTTAAAGATAATAACGCTATTTTTGGAAATCCGTTCGGTTTGCCGATAAAAATAGATTTAGTCAATTACAAGGAGGTTTGGGAAGGGGTAGATGTAGGCCGCAATTTTTTGAACAGTATGTTTGTATGTTTGATAACACTTGTAGTTCTGATCATTGCAACATCTATGGGGTGCTATATATTGACTCGAGTATGGAGGAATAGATTCTTTTCTGCCTATTTTTCATTAGGAATCATGATTCCGATTCATGCGTTGTTAATACCATCTGTTTTAATTTTTAAAAAAATAGGTCTTACAGATAATCTGTTATCCTTAATCCTTATGTACACAGCTACAAATATTTCGTTGAGTATGTATATAATGAATGGCTTTTTTGAAAGCATACCGAGGGAAATGGATGAGGCTGCAACAATAGATGGCTGTTCTACGGAACAAATTTTTCTACGTATCATTTTTCCGATTGCGAAACCGGGAATTGCTACAGTTGCTACGCTGGCATTTTTGAATTGTTGGAATGACTTGCTCATGGGATTGGTTCTGATATCTTCGCCATATAAAAAAACATTATCACTTGCAATTTCTGCATTAAAAGGATCTTATGCTACAAAGTATGGACTTTTATGTGCGGGCTTTGTAATTTCTATTATCCCTGTAGTTATAATGTATTTGCTTTTTCAAAAGCAAGTGATCGCGGGAATGACAGCAGGTGCAGTGAAAGGATAAGAGAGGGATTTTTATGAAAAAAAATGTAAGATTTACCTGGCAAGGGATTTATGTAGAAAAAATGGATGAAAATGGACAAGGAATTGAGCTTCCGTTGTACAGTGGCTCAATCCATTATTGGAGAATGGCGCCTGAAACATGGGAAGAAGCATTAAAAAATATAAAAAATATGGGATTTTCAATTGTAGAAACTTATATTCCATGGGCAATTCATGAACCGGAAAAAAACAAATTTGATTATGGAGAAACAGATGCTCGGAAGGATTTAGATAAATTTTTGAGTATCTGTGAAAAAATAGGACTTTATGTAATTGTAAGACCAGGTCCGCATATTAATGCAGAAATGACATGGTTTGGATATCCTCAATGGCTTTTGAGAATGCCGGAAATACAGGCTAAAACACCACAGGGAACATCCGTTGTGTATCCATATGTGACAGGGGCATTTCCTGTTCCATCTTACATGAGTTCTAAATTATATGAAGAAACACGTCATTATTTTAATAGCTTTAAGCAGATTTTAAAAACGCATTGTGTTCCGCAAGGAGGGGTTATTGCAATCCAGGCAGATAATGAAACTTGCAATTTTTTTAGAGATAATCCATATATTATGGATTATTCAGAAGAGTCGATTACGGGATATGGGAACTGGCTTGTTGAAAAATATAATGTGATTGAAAATTTGAATGAAATTTATCATTCGAATTTTCAAAGTTTTGAAGATATTTATCCACCTGTTGGATACAAAGAAGGAGATGAACATCTGGAATATTATTTTGACTGGGTGGAATATAAAGAATATCAGATTTTGCAAGCGTTAAAAAAAATGGTTGAAATTTTGGAAGAATTAGAACTTCCGATTCCGATTTTTCATAATTGTGCTTATCAGAATTATACACCAATCTCTGTGCAGCGGGATGAAGCTATTCCAGGATTGTCTGTCGCTGGAATTGACGCGTATCCGGAGCCAGGAAATACCTCTATGTTGAAAGAACGTATTCGTTATTTGGCAGCCGGAAGTAAATTGCCCTTTGTGCCAGAATTTGGTTCTGGTTCCTGGTTTGATAGAGGGACGATATTAGAACCAGAGGAAGAGTTATTCGGCTATTTGTATGCGTTTATGAACGGCATGAAGGCTGTGAACTTTTATATGCTTGTAGAAAGGGATCGTTGGACAGGGTGCCCCATCCTAAATAATGGGAGTATATGTAATAGATGGTATGATATGTTTCAAAAACTTTTAACTTTTTTGAAGGAAGCAGAGCTAAATACATATGTTAGAGCCCCTAAAATACTCGTATTAAAAAATTATGACATGGGGCGCCTGAGAGCCCTTTTGGCAACTCGCAATAGAAATATATTTTCTTCGAATTGTTTGATTAGAGGAACAGATATCCCACAGACTATTTGGAAACCGGAAAATTATTCTGCTAGATTGCAGGTAGATGATTCTCAAGGAGGATATGATAGAGAAAGCTGGATACAAAATGTCATGGGCATGCTGGACAAGATGGGAATGGAATATGATGTGTCTGATTGCTATGTTAGAACAGAAAAAATGGAGCAATATGAGGTTGTCTTTGCCGCTTCCTACAATTTTATGGAATCTTGGATACAAGAAAAATTGCTGAAGTTCAGTGAAAAGAGGGGAAAAAAATTGTATTTAGGTCCAAACATGCCTGAAATTGACAGAAGAGGAAATATTTGTGAGATTCTTCAAAAAAATGAGTCAATAAAGATCCTGCCGAGAGCAGAAAAATTTTCTGAAATATTATTGCCCAAAGCAGATTATCGGGCAATAGGCTGTGAGATTTCTGTTCACAAAAGAGAACATGATAAATCCTGTATTATTTTTGTGGCGAATACAATAAGTGAGGAAACAAAAGTGGAGATAAGCTTTAAAGGGAAACAAAAGTTTTATGATATGTGGAATCATACTTATAAAATAGCAGAAAATCATATGAATATGGTATTGAAACCTTTTGAAATTCGAGTTTTAAAAGTAAAGCAGGAGGGGATTTAAAATGATAGATGCTAACATATTGGTAGAAAATTTGAGACCAGAGATTTGGATACATTTTAATGATATATTAGATAGTTACTGTCCCCAGAAGAATATCCTTCACATTCTGAAACAGGTGAATGGGCTTAAGGCGGTCATGCAGAATGGCTTGCCGGTTGAGGTCGATGGGAAAAGTTTTACAAATCTGCAGGAGTTTTGGGAAAGGTTTCCAGAAATAGATGAAATTCGCATTTATACGGAAGAAGGCTTGGAAGAATATGATTGTAAGATACAGAATGCAAAGATTTACAATTGGGATATTGATGAATATCTTGAATATCAATATGAAATGTTGGAGCAGACCGAAGGTATTCAAGTATTTCGAAAGGGAGAAAAGTCACAGCATATTTTTCAGACATTAAGAAAATGGATAAAAGAAGATGGAGTATATCTTCTGTGGATAATGAGGAAGGGAACACTCTATTTCAACTGTATTCTGGTAGTTGTGGAGAAAAAAATAAAAATTTTGACCACTTCGGGAAGATATGAAAATGATTGGAACGATATTGAAAAGGTAAAAGCAGATATAAGAAAAGAATTTCCCGATTTAAATTGCCATGTTATAATGAAAGACAGTTAATTGAGATTGTGCAAATAGTGGGAATTTGGAGGAAGCCAGAGTGAAAAAATGGATAAAAAAATTCAAGGCAATATCTATATGCAAAAAAATAATCATTGCAATGCTTATTACGCCTATTGTATCAAGCCTCATCATTCTGGGATTTTACTACAGTTACACAAAAAAATTTTACAGAGAAAAGGTGGAGATTTTTCAAGACAATAACAGAAAAAATATAACTGCAAACATCAATAATATTTTACGCCAAATTGATACCATTTCAGAGCAGCTGCTGGGATTGACCGTGCTTTCTTCAGAATTTGAAGGATATTCCCAAAAAAGTGCTTATGAACGGTTACTTTTAAATAGAAAAATCACATCGCAGCTTACAAACATATGCATTTCAAATGATATTATAGATCATGTTTATATGATGGACTTTGAGGGAAACGGATTTAGCTCCAACAGCGAGTGGAACCAAGCAGCTTTTTGTGATGAGTTAGGACAGCAGTTGTCTTCAGAACAACAGGGAATGACAGTGATACGTCCTCCGCATAAAGCTTCCTATCGATATCGAAACAGTTCGAAGAATTCTTCTTACATGGTCAGCTTTATGGTTTATCTGAACCGTTACACACAAAGCGGAGCAATCGGATTAATTCAGATTGATATTCCTTATGAAAAGATTAAACAGGCAATAGAATTACTTGAAATGACAGAAGATGATTTTTCTTTTATTGTAGATGAGAATAACTGTTTGATTTACGCACCGGAGCAAGAAAAACTTGGAAAAAATGTTTTTGATGTGACTTATGGAAAATACAATTTGGGAGAACTTTGTCAAGAATTGTGCAAAAAAGAAGTTGATGCAAGTAATTCGAATGTAAAACAGATAACAATGAAAACCCTTTCTAATAAGGAGTGGTATCTTATTCAGGTAAATAGCAATGCTATGTTCCATGAGGAATTAAACAAAATTCAGAATACCTGGCTGTGGGTATTTGCAACCTGCCTGTTATGCACTTTGGGTTTATCACTTAGCTTATCACACAGTATCACAAAACCAATCACGGTTCTGATTGGCAGCATGGGACAAGTCAGCAGGGGGGATTTTAGTGTTAAAGTAAAAAAACCAGAAAATAAAGATCTTGCAGAACTTGTAGAAAGCTTCAATATCATGATTCGGGAAGTGGATATCTTGATGCAAGAGAATATCCAGAAGGAGCATGAAAAAACACGCATAGAAATGCTGGCACTAAATGCGAAAATTAATTCTCATTTTTTATATAATACCTTGAACACGATTAAATGGCAGGCTATTTCAAAAAAACAAATGGAAATAGCAAACAGTATTGTGGCATTAACTGAAATTCTGGAATATTCCTGCAGAAATACTTTGGATATGGTTATTCTTGAGGAAGAGCTGCAATTTGTTGAGGATTATATCTATATTCAGAATATGCGCTATGGGAGCAACGTCGCAGTCCGCTACCAAATAGAAGATGAGTGCAAAAAATGTCTGGTACTTAAAATGCTGCTGCAGCCAATCGTAGAAAATGCTCTTCTTCATGCATTTGATGGTTCCATGAAAAACAGTTTAATAACACTTTCCTGTATGAGAGAAAGGAAAAAAATAAAAATTTCTATTTATGATAATGGCAGAGGATTTAAATATGAGGGAATAGATAAACTTACAGGAATTGGACTAAATAATATAAAGGACAGATTGGCTCTTAATTATGGAGCGGAGGCCAAGATGTTGATTCATAGTGAGATAGGAAAAGGAACTTGTGTGACAGTGATATTTCCATCGGTTGAAAAGGGGAAAAGTTAGATGAAAGTCCTTTTGATTGTTGATGATGAAGCATTTGCAAGACAGGCAATTGCAGATACAATTCCATGGAAAGAATATGGCATTAAGGTTTTTCAGGTGGCCAGTGGAAAAGAAGCGCTGAAATTTATGGAAGAACACTCTGTTGATGTGTTGCTGACAGACATTCGGATGCCCTCTATGACTGGATTGGAGTTGCTGGAAAAAGTAGACGAGAAAGGATGGACACTAGGAAGAATCGTTCTTAGTAGTTTCAATGAGTTTGAGCTTGTTCGGAGTGCAATGCAGATGGGAGCAGAAGACTATTTGTTTAAGCCTACGATGATGCCTGATGATATTTTGAAAGCTGTGATACGAGTTTTGGAAAAAAAGCGAGAAGAAAAAAAGCTTCCTGAAGAAATTTCCAAAAAGGAAATATTATATAAATTTTTGCTGGGAGAAAAAATGCAGAAGGATAAGCATGAAGATGCAAAAGAGAATTGGAAGTCGTGGGAATGCACAGAATATATAGTTGTCAGTGTACAACTATTAAAATATCAAGAATGCCTGGCAAGTATTTTTGGAAATGATTTAAACCTTATGCAGTTTTCTATAGGAAATGTTTTACAGGAAGTTTTGGAGAATGAATGTGAGTGCTTTGTATTTCGGATAAATTATAAAGAATACGCAGTCGTATGCTGTAAGAATAATGTATTGGAAAGTAAAAAATCTTTTATCCAAAAAATATATGAAAGATTGAATTCGGGCTTTACATTCTTAGATTTGTATTATCAAGTAAAAATGGCAGCAGGAATTAGTACTCTGAAAAAGGGAGTAGAATTTTTACCTAATCAATATGCAGAGGCAATAGAATTGTGTACAAGAGCAGATGTAAACACATATAGAATACAATTTTCGGGGACAGTAAATATTTCAGGCTCCATGAAAAGAGAAGTGTTACAAGCACTAAAATATATAGATGAAAATCTGGGTAATAAAGAGCTTTCTTTACAAATGATAGCGGACAGAATTGGCGTAAGTAAAAATTATTTCAGTAAGATTTTCAAAGAGAGTATGGGCATAGGCTTTGTAGAGTATATTACTCGACAACGGTTGGAACAGGCTAGAAACCTCTATTTAAACAGCGACTTGAAAATTTATGAGATTGCAGAAATAGTAGGATATTCAGACTGGCATTATTTATATAATATTTATAAAAAAACCTATGGGCATTCACTCTCAAAAGAAAAACATAAAAAGCATGAAAAAAGTTAAGAAGGTACAGGAAAGGAAGAATATTTGTGAAACTGCAATATATTGAAACAACTTATACAAATAATGTAAAAGAGACAACGGAACAGGAAATAATTTTTGTTAATAACAAAGAGGTAGAAAATGAACTTGTCAATTTATATCCTCAAGTTCAATACCAGCAGATAGAAGGTTTCGGAGGTGCGATTACAGAGTCAGCAGGATATATTTATTCCCTTATGGAGGCTGAACAAAAGGAAGAAATAATACGCAAATATTTTGAAAAATCGGGTATGAATTATCGCTATGTAAGAATTCCTATTGACAGCTGCGATTTTTCGCTTGGACATTATGAGGCGGTATCTTGCGAGGAAGATGAACTTTTTGAAAGGTTTTCATTTGAGAGAGTAGAAAAATATATACTACCATTGTTGGATGATGCGGAAAAATCATCTGGAAGGAAATTGGAGATAATGCTTTCGCCCTGGAGTCCTCCATCATATATGAAAACAAATGGGAAGCGGAATCATGGAGGAAAGTTGAAAAACAACTATAAGAAAAGATGGTCAGAGTATATTTGTAAATATATTGAGGAATATAGAAAACGAGGTTACCGAGTTACAAAGATAAGCCTGCAAAATGAGCCAAAAGCGGTGCAGACCTGGGACTCTTGTATTTTTACGGCAGAAGAACAAAAAGAGTTTTTGAAAAACTATATGTGGCCGTCGTTAGTAAAACATCATTTGGAGGATGTAGAGGTTTATATTTGGGATCATAATAAAGAAAGAGCTTTTGAATGGGCAGAAACTATCATTGATAATGAGACTCAAAAGATGGTTGCGGGAGTTGCTTTTCATTGGTATAGTGGAGATCATTTTCAAGCGCTTCAGATGATAAAGGAGCGATTTCCGCAAAAAAAACTTCTTTTGTCAGAAGCCTGTATTGAATATAGGAAATTTGACGCATGTAATTATCTTGACAATGCGCAAAAGTATGCACATGATATGATTGGAAATTTTAATAATGGAATGAATACTTTTTTGGATTGGAATCTGATCCTTGATGAGCAAGGTGGTCCGAACCATGCGGGAAATTTCTGCGACGCTCCATTCCATTTTGACAGGAAGAAAAAACAGATTAAAGAAAGCAATATATTTGGATATATTTGGCATTTTAGTCATTTTTTGGAACCAAATTCTGTACGTATTGGGGTAAGTACATATACAGATAAGCTTGAGATAGCAGCTTTTCAGAGCAAAAGTAAAATCGTATTTATGGTTTTAAATCGCACAAATGAAAGAATTTCTGCGGTCATTCGGCTTAGAGAAAACTGTGCCAAAATAGTGGTTTCACCAAAGGCAATTGCTACGGGCATAATTTCTGAAAATGTGAAACAAAAGGAGTTCCATTCATGAAAAATCTCAGAAGAATTACAGATTTTGACGCGCCGGAGCTGGATGTGTACGCAAGGCTTTCGGAGGCACAGCTTCTGCACTGTTTTGAGCCGCAACAGGGACTTTTTATTGCGGAAAGTCCCAAAGTCATTGTACGGGCATTGTACGCGGGCTATGAGCCGGTTTCCTGTCTGGCAGAAGAAAAGGAGCTGACCGGCGAGGCGGTTCCGATCCTTGCACGCTGCGGGGAAGTGCCTGTTTTTACTGCGGGGGCAGAAGTGCTGAAAAAGCTCACGGGATTCCCCATGACAAGAGGGATGCTCTGCGCCATGCGGCGGCGGGAGCTTCCCTCTGTGGAAGAGGTGTGTGCAGGGGCCAGGCGGATCGCGGTGCTGGAAAACGTAGTAAATCCCACCAATATAGGCGCTGTTTTTCGGTCTGCGGCAGCTCTTCATATGGATGCGGTTCTTTTGACCGGAGGTTGCAGTGACCCGCTGTACCGCAGAGCCAGCCGGGTGAGTATGGGAACGGTATTTCAGATTCCGTGGACATATTTTTCCAAAAAGGAGAGCTGGCCCCAGGATGGAATGAAGCGTCTGCGTGCACTTGGGTTTCGTACGGCAGCCATGGCACTTCGGGAGGATTCGGTTTCCATTGAGGATCAGGCGCTGCTTGCCGAGGAGCGGCTTGCGGTGATCCTGGGAACAGAAGGAGACGGGCTGGCAGACGCAACGATTGCAGACTGTGACTATACGGTGCGGATTCCCATGTCCCATGGGGTGGATTCCCTGAACGTGGCGGCTGCCAGCGCGGTGGCGTTCTGGCAGCTGGGCAAGAGGTGTTAGGTTCAGAAAACAGAAGAAATGTTTTTTACATATAATGGTATTTTCTGCGCAGCATAAACAGAAAAATTCCTGTCACCAGGCAGGTCAGTACCTCCGCTACCGTAATCGCCCACCAGATGCCGTCAATGCCGAAAAATACCGGAAGGATCAGGACAGAAAGCATCTGGAACACCAGCGTTCGCAGGAAGGAGATGGCGGCAGACACGCCGCCGTTGTTGAGGGCTGTAAAAAAGGAAGAGCCAAATATGTTCATTCCTGCAAGGAGGAAGGAGAAGGCGAACAGACGAAAGGCGTGAACGGTCATGGAAAACAGTTCTGCGTCATAACCGACAAAAACTCCTGCAAGAGGCCGGGCCAGTACTTCGGCCAGAATCGTCATGATCAGGCCGCCCGCAAGCATGAGAACCGTACTTTTGCGAAGCATATTTTTGAGTTCCGCGTGATTTCCGGCGCCGTAGTGATAGCCGATAATGGGGGCGCTTCCGATGGCGTAACCAATAAAGACAGCCACAAAAACAAATTGTACATACATGAGGACTCCGTAAGCGGCAACCCCGTTTTCCCCGGAAAAGCGGATCAGCTGAAAATTGTAGAGCATGCTCACCAGGGACATGGAGATATTGCTCATAAGCTCGGAGGAACCGTTAAAGCAGGCTTTCAGAAGCACGATGCCTTCCAGCTTTGTTTTGGTCAGCCGCAGAAGGCTTTTGTTGGGGCGAAGAAAATACAGGAGAGGCAGAACGCCGCCCACACACTGGCTGAGTCCGGTGGCAAGGGCCGCGCCGGCAACGCCCCAGTGAAAGCCTGCGATAAACAGGGCGTCCAGAACCATGTTGGAAAGGCCGGCAGCCACGGTAGCCCACAGTCCAAGCTTTGGTTTTTCTGCGGTGATGAGAAAACTCTGGAATACATTCTGCAGCATAAAGGCTGTATTAAAAAACAGAACCGTGCGGCCATAGATCACACACTCTGTGAGCATGCGGTCTGTTGCGCCCAATAAAATGGAAATGGGACGCATAAACACAATGCCGATGACGGAGAGCAGCACGCCGAGAAGCAGGGTCAGATAAACCATCATAGTAAAGTAGCGGTTGGCTTTTTTAGACTGCCCCTCACCGAGGGTTTTGGCAACCAGGGCACTGCCGCCGGTGCCGAGCATAAAACCCACACCGCCCAGGATCATGATAAAGGGCATGACCAGGTTGACTGCGGCAAACGAGGTCTTGCCCACGAAATTTGAGACGAAAAGCCCGTCCACTACGCCGTAAATGGAAGTAAAAACCATCATGATGATGGAGGGAAAAACGAACCGGAGCAGCCGCCTGTAGTCAAAATGGTCAGATAACTGAATCATCATAAAAAATTCCTCTTTCGTAAATAAAAATCTGCGTTTGTGGTTCACTTTAACGGGAAATGAAACCGTTGTCAAGAGGGGAAAACTGTTGCGGGAAATCTGTGCGTGTTATTGTGCAGGATATAAAGTCAGGAGTGATAAAAATGATCAGAGATTTAATGTATATGGAACTGAAAACCGGCTATTCTGATGATGGCCCAGCATGGATTGGATATGTGAAAACTTCAAAAACCAAGAAAACGATTTACTTTAATGACCATGCTTTTCAAAAATATAATGGTGGATATTCAAACTATGTGGATATTGAAAACGGCGATGAATATTGGATTTCTGGTTTGAAAAAGAAAGAGAGCAATCGTCATTGGGCTGGTCATGGAAAAATTATGATTGACCGCAGGGCTGTCGATGAATATCTTACGCTGATCGGAGAAAAAGAATTGCCGCTAAATTTGTTTGAAATAATTGACATGGAAGACCGATTTCCAGTTGAAAGAGTAAATCAACTGTTGAATGGCAAAGAATAAAAATCCCGTTTATCAATTTCATATCCGTGGCATACGGAGCAGCAGTTTCATAAGAAAATATCAAGAAAGAAGGGATAAGGAGATGAACAAAGAAGGCAGCCTTGCAGCCATGCAGTTTTTTGAGAAAAAGCCGGAGCTTTTTGCGGTGTTTGCGGCATTTGACGAGAAAGTGACAGAGGCATTTGAAGGAGTGCAGGTGCGGGTGCAGAAAACGCAGATCACTTATTCTGAACGGTACAATTTTGCTGCAGTTTCACTGCCGCAGCGGAAAATTCCGGGATTTTCGGGAGAATTCCTTCTGGTGACGCTGGGGCTTCCCTGTGAGCTGAAATCCCCGCGGATCGCCGTGGCGACCGAGCCGTACCCCCGTCGCTGGACGCATCACATTCCTGTGTATTCCCCGGAGGATGTGGATGAAGAACTCATGTGCTGGGTGAAAAAGGCCCATGATTTTTCCATGACAAAAGGCAGAAAGTAAAAAGCCCTGCGGGCCGGTGTTATACACGCCAGCCTGCAGGGTATTTGTTTTTCAGGATTCCGTTGACGAGCTTTCCGAAGCCAAGATGAAAACTTTCCAGACATAGCAGCTGCCAGCCTTTTGGGTGGGCAGCCTCCTCCGGGAGAATGGAGAGGGTTTCGCCCTTTAAATACCGTGTGAGCCGTTCGTCAGAAACAGCCAGAGAAATGCGGCTGTTTACATCCTCTTTGTGCAGAGCCAGGGCCAGAGGCTGAGAGGGTTCAAAGCGGTTTTTCTTTAGTTCCCCCAGAAACAGTCCGTTTCTGAGAAAGGTCACACCGCGAAAATCAGTATCTGCCGGAGGCAGATAGTAGAGGCTGTCTCTGCGGACCTCGACGCGGTTCCAGTCAAAGGGCCTGCCGCCCAGGGCTTTCAGGCCGATTTCTTCAAAAAAGGTTTCCAGATAGTTTCGTGCGTCTTTTGGGAGTCTGGCGCGGGGCGCGGCAGAGGCGGCAAAGGGAGTGCTCTGGCCGGATTTTTGGAAAAGAGCCAGAAAATGTCCTTCTCCGTCCATTTTGTGGGGGAAAATCCGCACGCATTTTTTCAGAGCCTCGCTGCCGTTTCCCCAGGAGGGAATGCCGCTGGAGAAGCCTTCGTATCCTTCCATATCGATAAGCTCCATATCGGGGCGTTTTTCCAGCAGGTAAGAAACCGTTTCTTCGTCCTCTGCCGGGGCAAAGGTGCAGGTGGAGTACAAAAGCATACCGCCGGGGCGGAGCATATCGGCGGCCTTCAGGATCAAATCCTTTTGGATCAGGGAAAGCTCCTTTGATTTTTCCGGCGTCCAGTCTCTGGCCAGCGCTTCTTCTTTGCGGAACATTCCCTCGCCGGAGCAGGGGGCGTCCAACATGATCTTGTCAAAGTATTCCGGAAAAAGTTTTGCCAGCTTCTCCGGTTTTTCATTTGCCACAAAGACATTGGAAATGCCGAAGAGCTCAATATTGCGCAGAAGCGCCCGCGCCCGGGAGGCACTGATATCATTTGCCACAAGAAGTCCCTCGCCATTTAAAGAAGCGCCCAGAGCGGTTGCCTTGCCGCCGGGGGCAGCGCACAGATCCAGAACGTAGTCGCCGGGCATGACCGGAAGTCTGGCGGCAGGCGTCATGGCGCTTGGCTCCTGAAGGTAGTAAAGTCCGGCCTGGTACAGCGGACAGCGGGAGGGACGTGCGTCCTCTGTATAAAAATAGCCGTTTTTGATCCAGGGAATCCGTTTTACAGGAAAGGGAACCAGGCGTTCAAATTCCTCGCAGGAAATTTTGGCGGTGTTGACTCTCAGGCCAAAGGTTCTGGAGTTTTCGTAGCTTTTTATAAAATCGTCATAATCCCCGCCAAGCATTTCCTGCATACGTGCAAGAAAGGCGGAGGGGATAACAGGGGGACAGATTGGTGTCATTGGGTAAAATCCTTTCTGGTTTTGGATATATTATACAGGAAGCAAATTTATTTCAAAATACTGTTGACAAAACTATATTATATAATATATAGTATTATCAACAAAACAATATTACATAACGAAACAATATTATTTTGTTTGGAAAAATAAGATACAGATTATAACAGACAAGGAGTGAGGGCATGGTATTTAACACAGGAGCCGCCCTTCTGGATGCCATTGTTTTGGCGGTGGTCTCACAGGACGAGGAAGGAACCTACGGCTACAAGATTACCCAGGATGTCCGAGGTGTACTGGATGTTTCGGAATCTACACTGTACCCGGTTTTGCGCAGACTTCAGAAAGATGACTGCCTGGAGGTCTATGACCAGGCATATGCGGGCCGCAACCGCAGATACTATAAGCTGACGGAGAAAGGCGCAGCACAGCTGAACTTGTATAAGATTGAGTGGAAGAATTATTCCACAAAAATATCCAGGATGTTTGAGGGAGGAATACAATGATGAACAGAACGCAGTTTATGGAACAGCTGAAAAAACTGCTTTCCGATATATCCGAAGCCGAAAGGCAGGAGGCTCTTGACTATTACGAGAGCTATTTCGATGAAGCAGGGCCGGAAAACGAGGCTGCTGTGATCCGGGAGCTGGGAAGCCCGGGCAAGGTTGCCGCGATCATCAAAGCGGACCTGAATGAAGGCAGTGAAGATTACGGCGAATACACAGAAAACGGTTATCGCGACACGAGAGAGGAAAAGGATGTAAAGTATCCGGGAAACGATTTTCGAGATGATGAAAACGGAAAAAAAACACAAAGCCGTGCTGAGCGGGGATATCGGGAACCGAAGCGCAGCAACGCAAGAACGATTCTGCTTCTGATCCTGCTGGTATTCCTTTCACCGCTGATCATCGGCGGCGCAGGCGGAATCCTTGGAGTTTTGGCTGCGGTTCTTCTGGCTCCGTTTTTGGCGGTGTTTATAGCGGGAGCATGTATGCTGGGACTTCTGGTGGCTGGCATTGCCTGCCTGGCAGCAGGAATCGGCCTTTGCTTCACCTATCCGGCAGCAGGACTTCTCACTATAGGAATCGGCTGTCTGATGCTGGCGGGAGGAATTTTGATCCTTACGCTTCTGGTATGGCTGGCGCTGCGTATTCTGCCGAAACTGTTGAGAAAAATAACAGATTTCTGTGGGAATCTTCTCCACAGACCGAGAAAGGAAGGTAGAGAAATATGAAAAAATTCGTGAAAATAATGCTGATCTTAACCCTGGTTCTGGTTGTAGGCGGAATTGGTTTTACCACTGCCGGTGTTGCCATGGGGGCTACGACAGAAAGTGTGAATTTTCTGCGGCATATGAAAAACAGGCTGGAGCATATGGGCAGAGAGTCGGTGACGGCCGTAACGCATAAATGGGACGATGACTGGGACGATGATGACTGGGAGGAAGACGATTGGAATGGAGAACATGCATCCGCAAAGGTGCTGGAATCTTCCGGGGAAGACGCAAGCCGTGTATACGAGCTGGAGCATGTGGAAGAATTGGAGCTTTCTCTCCGCTATGATGATCTGAGCATGGAGCCCTACGAGGGAAGTGTTGTCCGTGTGGAAATTTACGATGATCCGGAGGAAGCTGTGCGGGTGCACACAGACGAGGACGGTGTGGAGATTGAAAGCAACAGCAGGGCAGAGGAAGGCCGCGTCATTCAGGTGTTCTACCCGCAGGACAGCCGTTTTCGCAAGCTGGACATCGAGGTAGAGGAAGGGACTGTGACGATGGGTGCTGTGGAGGCCGATGAGCTGGATGTGTCTGTGGGAGCCGGAACCTTTGACGGACTTGAAAAAATTGTGGCTCGTGAAGCAGGCTTCAGCGTGGGCACAGGCGCTCTTACCGTGGAAGCTCTGACTGCTGACAGCGTGGAAGGCGAATGCGGTATGGGCGAGATGAATCTGACTCTTGACGGGGCGCAGACAGACTGGAATGCACAGCTGGAATGCAAAGCAGGCGAAATCCTCCTGGGAGAGGACAGCTACAGCGCGCTTGGCATGGAGAAAAACATCCGCAATGAGGGAGCAAAGAAATATCTGGAACTGGAGTGCGGCGCAGGATCTGTTGAGGTGGATTTTGCGGCATAACGGCAATCAGGCAAAAGAGAGGAGCTATTATGAGTAATAAAAGACTGTATAAATCTTCGGTAAACTATATGCTGTGCGGTGTGTGCGGCGGAATTGCGGAATATTTTGACATTGACCCGACCCTGGTGCGTCTGGCGTGGATCCTTCTCACCTGCTTCGGGGGTGCGGGAATCTGGGCCTATCTCATAGCGGCCATTGTCATTCCAAGATAGCAGGTATAAGAGACGTTCTTTTTGTCCATACTCCAGAAGAAACAAAAATAAGGAGTGCGAGACATGAACAAGGACAAAGAGGTAAAAGCGTATCTGTCAGGCGAGCTTTCGCCGGAAGAAAAAATGAAATACGAAATTGCAGAGGAGCTTGGACTTTTGGATCAGGTGCTGGAGAGCGGCTGGAAAAGCCTTTCTGCAAAAGAGACCGGCCGGATTGGCGGGCTGATGACAAAAAAACGAAAGAAAGAGTAACTGTTAGACCCGGGCAGAAATGTCCGGGTTTTTGCTAAAATAGTATATGTGCTTGACAAAAAGAGCCGTGTATTTCATGATTAGTAAAAAGTAAAAAGAGGATGTCAATATGAGTTTTGGAAAAGAATCATATAGTTATAATCTTAGTGATATAGAAAAAACAAGTAAGGTAGCAAAAGCATTATCGTCTACAGTTCGTTTGGAGATATTGAAATTACTGATTCAAAATTCTATGACTATGAGTGAACTTTCGCAGAAACTGTATGTTTCCATGTCTTCGATTAGTATGCACACTGCCATATTAAAAGAAGCAAATTTAATTACAATTACCCCAAAACCAGGAATGCATGGGGCTCAAAAACTCTGTGGAATTAAGGCTGATAAAATTAATTTTGAATTTTTTGATATTAATGGGAGTGGACTTCAAAAGGTTCCAAAGATTGTTAATCTTCCTATTGGGGGATATTGTGAGGCAAGTGGAGATCCTCCATGTGGCCTGGCAGGAAATCGCGATTATGTAGAAAAAGAAGATGCTTCTTATGGTTTTTGGCATCCGGATCACTTGCAAGCACAGCTTTTATGGTTTACTACAGGATACTTAAAATACAGAATATCCAATCGATTTCTAAAAGAAGAGAACGTAGAGAGTGTGAATATCAGTTTTGAAGTTTGCTCAGAAGCGCCAGGATATAATAATACCTGGCCATCAGATATTTTTTTTAAAGTTAATGATAAAGATATTACTACTTTTCGTGTAGCAGGTGATTATGGTGGAAGTAGAGGAATAAATAATCCTTCTTGGTGGCCGGATTCGAATACTCAGTTCGGAGAACTTGTGGTTTTTTCAATTACAGATAAAAGGACCATGTTAAATGGAAAAGTAATTTCCCGAGAGAATCTAAACAGTTTGCGATTAAAAGAAAGCAATACATTTTCAATTTCAATGGGAGTAGATAAAAACAGTGAATTTCCGGGAGGAATGAAGTTGTTTTGGAAAAATTTTGGGAATTATGCTCAGGATATCCGGATTGAAATTCGCTATAAATAGTTTGAGGTCAGGAAACTTATAAAATATTAGCTTTACTTTCGAAAAGTTGTAGTAAAAGTTGAAAGAAGGACAAATTATATAAAAAATATTGAATTAAAGGATATTTTTTATATAATATAACTACAACAAGAACCGGTAAGCGCTTGAAACAGGGAAAGTTGAAGGTAAGAAATGATGGCAGTATGAATATGAAGCGTAATGAGTTAGGAGTAACGTATGAGGAGGTTTACGATGAAGAAAAAAGCAATGGCAATGGCACTCAGCGTATTGATGACACTTCCGGCAATGGCAGGAAATGTATGTGCAGAAGGGGATACGGGGGATTTTTCCGGGGTAACGATTGAACTTGCTGAGCGATACACTGGAACGGCGTCAGAGGTATTTCTTGAACTGGTAGAAGAATTTGAAAAAGAAAGTGGCTGTACTGTCAATGTGACAGAAGATGGAAATGATTATGAGAATAATATGAAAACACGAATGGCGTCTGGAGAGCTTCCGGATATTTTTCAGACGCATGGTTGGTCTATTTTGAGATATAAGGAATATCTTCTTGATTTATCAGATGAACCATGGGTGTCAGATTATGATGAATCAGCTTTGGGAGTTATTCAAGACGATGATGATTCAATCTATGTGCTGATGACATCGGAAGGCGCATTGGGAACATTGGTAAACTTGGATGTGTGTGAAGCTGCTGGAATTGATCCATATGCACTTCGCACCTGGGATGATTTTGAAGAAGCATGTCAAAAAATTAAGGATGCGGGGTATACTCCCATTGGAAATATTACAAATCCGGGCTTACTTGCGAATATTGCAGGAACTTGGTGCAGCTATGAAGGCGAGCTGGCAGAAGATTCTGAAAAAATGTTGGATGGAAGTTGGGACTTTGAATCCTTTAAACTGTTACTGGAAAAATACGCAAAGTGGATTGATGCCGGTTATTTTTACGATGATGTGATGACTATGAGTGAAACAGATCTGGCACAGAGATTTGCGGAGAACAAAGCAGCTTTCCAGATTGGAAATGAACCAGCTTTTTTGATGACATGTTTGGAACTGAATCCTGAAGGAAATTATGCGATGCTTCCTTCTTTTGCATCAAAAGAAGGAGGGAAACTGTTTGTAGGAATTGGTGAACAAGATACATTTGGTATTTGGAAAGATTCTGAAAACATTGAGGCATGTAAAGCATTTCTTTCATTTATGGCACGTCCAGAAAATGCAGTGCGTTTGAGCAAAGCAACAGGAAGCCTCACTTGTCTGAAATCCGGTATGGATACAGATGATGGGTATGCGCTTAAAACTTTTAAGGAAATGCAGGACAAATATGCTGAAGAAAACATTTTGTATGAGAATTTATGGGACAGAGAATATATGCCCTCCGGTATGTGGCAGATTTTTGGCAATGCTATGAATATGCTGTTTGATGACAGTAGTGAAGAAGGAATTGATGAAACCCTGCAGTATTTATTGGAAAATTACCAAGATTTATATGACAATGCACAGGGCTGACATACAATTTTAGAAAAGGGTGTGGGCACTGTCCTGCACCCTTTTTGGATTTGAAAAGTACAGGAATTGGGGGTAGGAAAGTTGAGAAAGAAAAAGCGACAATATATTTATATGACACTTCCAGCAATTCTGATGATGGCAATTTTTATTTTAATTCCACTTTTGAATGCGATTAAAATTTCTTTTTTCAGATGGAATGGATATTCGCAAAATATGCGATTTTATGGCCTGGAAAATTACCGTCGTTTGTTTGAAGATGAAGTATTCTGGAGAACGCTTGGAAATACAATGATTTATGGATTTGGATCCATGATTCTTCAGAATATAGGCGGTCTTTTAGCTGCGTTGTATCTCAATCAAAAGTTTAAAGGAAGAAATATGATGCGGGCAGTTCTGTATTTACCGATTATGATTTCCGGGTTTATTATGGGGCAGATTCTGTATTATTTCGTTCAGTATGATGGCGGAGTATTTAACGAACTTTTGGGTATGCTGGGAGTTCCGCCGGTATACTGGATGGAAACGGGATTGTCGTCTGTCATTATGGTTACACTTGCAAACGCGTGGCAGTACATGGGGTTATGTATGGTGATCTATCTTGCCGGTCTTCAAAATATTCCTGCTATGTACAGAGAAGCAGCCAGATTAGACGGTGCAGGAAAATTGCAGGAATTTTTTCATATTATAGTGCCATTGCTTATGCCAGCGATTATTACAGCAGTAGTAACAAACTTAATTGGCGGTTTTAAAATGTATGATGTCATTGTATCCATGGCGCCTAATGGAGGACCGAATAGAACCGCGATGTCTTTGTCCTATTATATTCAATTGTTATATTTTAATGATGAAAAAGCGGGTTATGCTTCAGCAGTGGGAATTGTTACATTTTTTGTGATTTTATTGATCACTCTTCCCATTAATAAATGGCTTAAGAGAAGAGAGGTGGAGTATTGATGAAAGAACAGAAATGTATACAGCATAAGAGAGGATCTAAATGGTGGTGTTATGTAACTGCGATGATTCTGCTCTTCCTATATCTTCTTCCCTTGTATGTACTTTTCAATCTATCGTTGCGTACTATACAGGATTTGGGCTCTAAGTTACAGATGCCGGATGTGCTCAATATAAAAAACTATATTTCTGTCTTGGAAAGTGGAGATATATGGATTGGCTTGAAAAATTCTTTGATTCTTGTAGTAGAAACAGTTGTGATAGAAATTTTTGTCTCTGCTATAGGTGCGTATGGTTTGTCCCGAAGCCACAGCCGCTTATCCAAAATTATTACAAATGTGAATATGGGAGTTATGATGATACCGGCAGTTGCGCTTCTGGTGGGAACTTATTCTTTGATGTTGAAAATGAATATGGACAATACGTTATGGGGACTGGCTCTTTTAACAGCAGCAACAGGGATACCTGCAACTATGTTCATGTATATGAATTTTGTGGAAGCGATACCAGTTGCACTTGACGAAGCGGCAATGATTGACGGAGCAGGAACATTGCAGACATTTTTCAAGATTATTTTGCCACAGTTAAAAGCAGTTACAGTTACACGGGTTATTATATCTGCTGTTGGGTGTTGGAATAATTATTTAATGCCGATGTTTCTTTTACAGAAAAAAACAAAGCATACAGTTATTTTGGTAACAAAATCAGCATTTAATATGACGAATGGTCTGGGCGATCTCCCGAAGGCATGTGCCACCTGTGTCATAGGACTTTTGCCGATTATTGTCTTATATTTATTCCTTCAGAAATATATTATAGAGGGACAAATTGACAGTGCGGTAAAGTAGAAAAACTATTTTGGAGGGAATATATATCAATGAAGTTATATAAAAAAAAGGAACATATTTCGGCCCCGTTAGGACAGGCAGATCCCTACATAATAAAAGCAGAAGATAACCGTTTTTATCTTTACAGTACAGGAGGATATTTGTTTAGCAGTGATACTTTGTTGGGAGAGTGGGAATATAAAGGAATATGCCTTGATATGGGCAGTCAGAAAGAATGTTGGGCACCTAGTGTATTGCAGATTGGAGAAAAATATTTTATGTATTATTCTAGCATGGAGGAAAATTCTACGGATGTGCATGCGCAAAGGATAAGACTTGCAATTTCTGATACACCACAAGGGCCATTTGTTTACTATAAAGATATTCTTCCCGCTTTTTCTATTGACCCGCATGTTGTGCAGACGCCATCAGGCCTTTATATGTTTTACTGTAATAATGACTTTGAGGCTGCGCGACCTGGAACATATATACTTTGCGATAAAATGAAAGATCCATATTCCATGGAAGGAAAAGCAGTACGGGCAGTATGTCCGACATTGGATGAAGAAATATATATGCGTGATCGTTTTAAAAAAGGGCAGGATTGGCATACGATAGAAGGAGCTTTTTATTTCTTTAGGGACGGAATTCACTACCTAATGTATTCGGGGGCTTGTTTTCAAAATCCAACATATTTTATTGGGTATTGTACTGCTCATGGGCCAGAAGATATTGATCTTCGAATGCTTAGATGGAAAAAACATCCTGACGAAGATACGTATGCTCCACTTATGTGTAGGAATAATTTTGTAGAAGGAGTTGGACATAACAGTGTAATTTTTGAAGGGGATTCTTGTTATGTAGTTTATCATGGGAGAGACTATGGTCAAGAGAACAAGGATGAGGATACAAGATGTGCGCGGATTGATAGAATGGACGTGGATAATGGAAAATTGTTTGTGAAAATGACACCTTAGTATGTTTTTTAGAAAGTAAATAAGACAAAAGAAGGTGATTGAAATGCAGTATGAGAACATTAGCATAAATGTAAAAGGCAGTAATAATACAGCAATGTTCACGGGATATTTTTTAGATAATACAGAAGAAATAGATGGAGAACGTATAAGACCTACGGTATTGATTTGCCCAGGAGGCGGGTATGCGATGATATCCAATCGTGAAGCAGAGGCAGTGGCAATGCAATTTTTAGGAGCAGGGTGTCATGCTGTAATTCTTCGTTATAATGTAAGTCCGCAACGTTATCCTACAGCACTAAGAGAAGTTGCATGGTGTGTAGCATATTTGAGGAAAAATAGCGATAAATATCATGTAGATAAAAGTAAGATCATAATAATGGGATTTTCTGCAGGAGGACATCTGGCAGCTTCTTACGGGTTGTTTTGGAAGAAAAAGAATTTTTTGCGGGAAGAGCTTTGTGTTTCCACAGAAATTCTTCGACCTAATGGATTAATTCTATGTTATCCGGTAATAACATCTGGAAAATGGGCCCATAAAGAATCGTTTCAGAATTTATTAGGGAAACAGTATGAGGAACTGGTAGAGGAAATGTCTCTGGAAAAGCAAGTGAGTGAGGATACACCACCAGTTTTTTTGTGGCATACGCAGTCGGATAGGTTGGTTCCGGTAGAAAATTCGTTACTTTTTTTTCAAGCTCTTCATGCACATAATATACCAGTAGAGATGCATATTTATCATGAAGGAGATCATGGTTTAAGTTTGGCTAATGAAGAAACAAGGTTCAGAGATGGAGGGGGGATTGTGCAAGAGTGTCAAAACTGGATTTCTATGGCTATAAAATGGGTAAAGCGTTAAAAATTATCGTTTTATGAACAACTGTAATAAGCAAGATATTTGGACATAATATGGGAACTCACAGGTTGAAGTGTTTGCACGGCAGTGTAAGAGGGAGTGAGTTAATTTTTTTATTCTCTGTTATTGAAAAATTAAGGAAGCAGAGAAAATTTTATAATACAGTGGATAATCCACCTGAGAATATGCTAAAATGGGGAAAAAACTTAAGGAGGCGGAAATATGGATGTAAGACGAGTATTTCTCATTGTTTTGGACAGCTATGGAATCGGCCATGCGCCGGACGCGGCCGATTTCGGAGATGAAGGAAGCAATACACTGAAGACAATTACCTCATCCCCCAAGTACAGTACGCCGAATATGTGCAAAATGGGGCTTTTTAATATTGACGGTGTGGACTGCGGGCCTGAGGAAGCAGCTCCTGTTGGCGCGTTCGGAAGGCTGACAGAGAGCTCCAAAGGAAAGGATACTACCATTGGACATTGGGAGATTGCGGGAGTTATTTCCGAAAAACCGCTTCCGGTTTATCCCGATGGATTTCCGAAGGAGCTTCTGGATGAGTTCTCCAGAAGGACCGGGAGGGGAGTGCTCTGTAACAAACCGTATTCCGGGACCGAGGTCATCAAAGACTACGGCGACGCGCATGTAAAGAGCGGCGATTTTATTGTATATACCTCTGCGGACAGTGTGTTCCAGATTGCGGCGCACGAGGAAATCGTTCCGCTGGAGGAGCTTTATGAAGCCTGCCGCACAGCGAGGGAACTTCTCACAGGAGAGCACAGTGTGGGCAGAGTGATCGCAAGACCTTTTGTGGGCGAAAGCGGCAATTATACCCGCACGCCGCATCGGCATGATTTTTCTCTGATGCCGCCGGCGCCCACCATGATGGATGTTTTGGTGGAGAACGGTCTTGCGTCCAGAGGCGTGGGCAAGATTTACGATATTTTTGCGGGAAAAAGCATCCAGACGACGGTTTCCATTGAAAATAATGTGGACGGCATGAACAAGACCCTGGAAATTCAGAAGGAGGATTTCAAAGGCCTCTGCTTTGTGAATCTGGTGGATTTTGACATGCTGTACGGACACCGCAATGACGTAGACGGCTATGCCAATGCGGCAACTGTATTTGACAGACAGCTGGGAGAATTTATGGCCAATATGCGCGAGGACGACGTGGTACTTATTACGGCAGACCACGGGTGCGATCCGGGATTTCGGGGAACCGATCACAGCAGAGAGCGGGTGCCGTTCCTTGCTTACGGTCAGGCGATCAAAGCAGGAGTCAATCTTGGAACCAGGGCTTCTTTTGCAGATATCGCGGCAACGGTTCTGGAAATGTTTGATGTTTCCGGAGAGATCAAGGGCGAAAGCTTCTGGCAGCAGATCAAGAATTCCTAGATAACAGGGAGGCGGCTATGGATATTGAGAGATTGATCAGAGAAGCCTTTGAGGCTCAGAAAAAAGCATATGCTCCGTATTCCTCATTTCAGGTCGGCGCGGCGCTTCTGTGCAGCGATGGAAGTATTTATGGGGGATGTAACATAGAGAACGCTTCCTACGGCGCATGCAACTGCGCGGAACGCACCGCGTTTTTCCGCGCAGTGTACGAGGGCAAACGGGATTTTGTGGCCATTGCCATTGTGGGCAAGCCAATGGGGGCAGACAGCTTCGAGTATTGCGCGCCCTGCGGCATATGCCGCCAGGTGATGGCGGAATTTTGTGATCCCAAGAGCTTTCAGGTGATTCTTCCCAGGACGGAGGCAGATTATAAGGTCTATAAGCTGGAGGAATTACTGCCGTTGAGTTTTACGGCGAAAGATATGCAATAGCTCTATATAAGTAAATCTGAGAATGAGAGAGACAACGGAGTGCCTATTCCGTTGTCTCTCTTTTTATCCAACGACAAATTTCTTTGACAGACTGTTCTGCAAGAGTATGCTGTTTTTTGGTAATCTGCAGTTTGGTCAGAAGTGAAATATAAGGATAATTATAATGATTTTCAATAAAACCATGAAGCGCTTCTTTTACGTAATAGAACTGTACGGGAATACCGGCTTTTCGGAGAAGCTTTCCGTAGGCTTTGCCGCCCTCATTCAGATTGTCGCGCCCGCATAGAAGCAGAAAAGTTTTGGGCATTGCAGCAAAGCTTTCAGCGGGAAAGAGAATCGGTGAAATGAGGATATTTTTCAGAGTATGATGCTCTTTCGTGTAATAATAGGCAAACGTATCCATCAATTTACCGGAAACAGAGTATTTGATGGGTGCACGTTTCGAAGCTTCACGGTAAGGATCCATATACGGATAATCCAGTATCTGCATGCAGGGAGAAAAATCCGTGTTCCGGGTTGCAAGATATGCGGTACCGGCAGCAAGATTTGCACCGGCGCTGTGCCCCCAGAGAATGATTTTATCCGGCTGAGCTTTGAGCGCTGTGAGCTTTAAAGCATGGCAGACGCAGTCATAAACATCGAAAAGTCCGACTGGGAACGGATACTGTGGAGAAAGCCGGTAATCACAGGAAATTACAGGAATACCGAGCTTTTGGTGGATGTGATGACAGAAGTCATCGTCATCGGCCGCTGAATTATACATAAAACCGCCGCCGTGTACTTCCACAATAACATAGCCGGGATGCTGATTGCGCTCGTTATAAACCAGAGCGCTGATGTGCTGTCCATTGCGTCCCTTAAAAGAAATTCTTTTTCCGTATAAATGTGGACGGCAGGCCCGCCTTTGCTGACGTGCCTGCTCCTTTTGAATGGTTTTTGGCGAGTAATAGTTCTTTTTCAAAATTTTCATTCCTCACATGTCAGTTTATATGGAATCATCCAGATGCTTCCAGTCTACAGAAATGGTTTTTCCGCTGGGAATGAGGTAGGTTTTTTTATCGATCTGCATCCACACATCCAGACTGGAAGGATTTGCAATGTAAGTACCGCAGGAAGAATAGATCAAGCTGTTTACGGCCTGCATGTAATTACAGATTTCTATATTGTCAGCATACCATATTTCTTCGTGTCCGCCAATAAGAGAAAAAAATTTCTCCATGGATTCCCAATCCTGATAAGCATCCAGCTGATAGGCGTGTCCCCATACGTAATAAAGAAGCGGGGCTTGATATTCTTTTGCGGTTACCGGCTTGAGAAATTTTTGCGCAAGTTCCGTCCGTTGGCTGTCGCAGTAGTGGCAGGTTGGATTCCAGACCAGAAAATTGTCAGGCAGAGAAAAAGCGCCGGTGGTGTTGACTGTGCGTGAATAAGCAATACCGCAGATTTTTGCAGTGTTGGTTACTTCGTCATTGTAAGTTCCAAAGGGATAGGACATGCCCTGCACCGGGTGTTTTACCAGGGATTCCAGATGCTGTTTATTTTCTGAGATTTCCCAGGCTGCCATGGCAGTTGGAATACGCGTAAGATCCGGATGGGTCATGGTGTGGACCGCAATTTCAAAACCATCATAGATTTCTGTGATTTCTTCGGAACGGTATTTGTAATGGCTGGCATTGATTCCGGGTTGGACGAGCCAGTCGCGCTCGCCCATAAGACCGGAATTAAGGAAAAAAGTTCCTTTGATGCCGTAGGCTTTCATAAGAGAGATAAGCCGTCCGTCCTGTGTTACACCGTCGTCAGAGCTCAAAGTAAAAGCTTTTTTTCTTCCCTGAGGAAAAAGAGGAATATCTTCTCGTAATCTTAGCATATAAAAAGCCTTCTTTTAGGATTAATAAATATCTTTCCACTCATCAATATTGGAAGAATCGAAACGGAAGGGAGGCCCAAGAATGATTTCGGAGCCGCCGTCCTCACATTCTGTGATAGTGTATGGGCTGTTTTCCATTTCTCCTGCTTCAAAGGTTTCTCCGACTTCACCGGTGATGGTTCCGTCCACCAACGCCATTGCAGTGTACGCAGACAGGCGTCCTACATCTTCCGGATTCCAGAGAAACATGTAAGGACAGGGATGCTCTGCATCGTCTCCGATATATGCGGACATTTCAGAAGGAAGTCCAAGTCCGGTAAGCTTCACTTCGGATTTATTGTCCTGCAGCACTTTTGCAGCCGCTGAGATGCCGACTGTGGTAGGAGAGCAGATTACCTTCAAATCCGGATATTTGGCAAGAAGAGCCTGTGTCTGATCTGTGGATTTCTGCGGTTCATCATCACCGTAGGCAACTTCCACCAGCTCCAGACCAGAATATTTTTCATCCTCCATAACGGTCTTCATTGCCTCAATCCAGGAATTCTGGTTGGCAGACTGGCTGCTTGCAGAAAGAATCGCATACTGTCCTTCCCCGCCGGAAATGTCGAGAACGGCGTCTGCCAGTGCCTGACCAATCTCCTGAACGCCGGCCTGATTTACAAAAGTCTGACGTGCTTCCGGGATAACGTTGGAGTCCAGAGCCAATACTTTGATCCCTTCATCCATGGCATCCTGCAGAGCGGCAGTCAGAGCGCTGACGTCGTTGCTGGCAATGGCAATACAGTCAACTTCCTGGGAAATCAAAGACTGGATCAGAGGAATCTGTTTGTCTGCTGTGGCGGTCTCCGGGGCTTTGACAATACATTTTGCGCCAGCAGCCTCAATGACTTCCTGGAATCCGGCAGCTTCTTTTTCCGCGTAGGGATTGCCTGCATTGCGGATAATGATGGAAAAGGTTTTGTCTGAGTAGTCAGCGGCATTTGCTGTTACAGTGAAACCACAGACAGCAGAGGCGGCGAGTGCTGTACTCAGCAGAGTTGCGATTGCTTTTTTCTTCATATTAAGTCCTCCTTTGAAAAAAGGAACGTTCCCAAAATGAAATAAAAAATATAATTTTTATTCAGGCCATATTAAAAATTGAAATGGGAACATTCCCAAAACTTGTAATTTATTTATACTCGATTTATGAAAAAAATACAAGAGGAAACAGATGAAAAAGTGAATTTTGTAAGGTATGAATAAAATTGGTCCTCTGTTTTTGTTGGAATTGCCGCACCTGAGGTGTGACGAAAGGATTGACTTCCTTTTGACGATGTGATATATTTATCACAACAAGATAAGTATTTCGCACAAACAGAAGGAGGGATTTTTTTATGAAGGGAGAAAAAAATTTTAGAAGTATGCTGAAAAGGCTGTTTCCATCGAACCCCTTATCGTACCTTGGCTGGCTGGGAGTTTTAGGAATCCTGGGAATCTTTTTTGTACCGGTGTTCATCCCGTTTTTGCTGTTTTTTACCTTCTTTTCCTATAAGAATATGAAGGCAGATGAACTGTTTTGGGAGAATGTGCGCAGGGCGAGCACGCGGAGCTTCTGGAGTGCTTTTGCAGTGATTGCAGGAGGAATGTTTATATTGTTTATCCGCGGGATGACAATTGGGATGGGGCAGGAATATGTGGGAATATCCATCCAGGGGAATCTGGCGACCGTAGGTGCTTTTACCCTGGAACAGTACATGCTGAGCTTTATGCTGATTATTCTCAGTCTGATATTGATGATTCTGGTTTTTTCCATCAGTATGCTCCGCTTTCGGCGAAAGGAAAAGAAACTGCTGGAGGAGCTGGAGCAGGGCCAGGAAATGAGGTGAGAAGATGCTTCATACAAGGTTAAAGGAATATCGGGCAAGATATCACATGAGCCAGAGCGACCTGGCATATCTGGTCAATGTGCGAAGAGAGACCATCGGAAATCTGGAAAACGGGAAGTATAATCCTTCTCTGAAGCTGGCAATGGACATTGCAAAAATATTTGAAACAACAGTGGAGGAATTGTTTTATTTTACGGAAGAGAGCTAGGCGGAGAATCCTGCAGTGCAGGGTTCTCTGTTTTGTCTGCAAAACTTTTTGGCAAAGCTTGTGTTGGTGATTGAAGAAAAATAAGCGCAATGCTATACTAACATATGAAAATATGCAGCAGAAGACCAAGCAAAGCGGGCGTCAGCCCGCTGATATACAGCAGACAGGAGCGGCCTATGGGAGAGTACAGAGAAGATTATGTAAAACTTGAAAACGTTTCAAAAATATACGGGACCAAGGAAATGCCGATCGTGGCGGTGGATGAAATCAGCTTCCAGATAGGGGAGGGCGAGTTTGTGGTGATCGTAGGGCCGAGCGGCGCCGGAAAAACCACAGTGCTCAACATCCTGGGAGGCATGGATACAGCTACCAGCGGCAAGGTCTGGGTGGATGGCAGAAATGTGGCAAAATACAACAGCAAGCAGCTCACTGCTTACCGGAGAGACGACATCGGATTTGTGTTCCAGTTTTACAATCTGGTTCCGAACCTGACGGCGCTGGAGAATGTGGAGCTGGCGATGCAGATCTGCAGGAATCCGCTGGATGCCAGGGAAGTGCTGGAGGAGGTGGGGCTGAAAGAACGCCTTCACAATTTTCCGGCGCAGCTTTCCGGCGGTGAGCAGCAGAGAGTGTCCATTGCAAGAGCTTTGGCGAAGAATCCCAAGCTTCTTTTGTGCGATGAGCCTACGGGCGCGCTGGATTATCAGACCGGAAAGGCAATACTCAAGCTTTTGCAGGATATGTGCAGGCAGAGAGGGATGACGGTCATTGTCATCACGCACAATTCAGCGCTGACGCCTATGGCAGACCGTGTGATAAAAATTAAAAACGGCAAGGTTTCCAGAATGACGCAGAATGAAACCCCAACACCTGTAGAAGAGATCGAGTGGTAGGAGAATCGGATGAAAGCAATACGGAAAGATTTTTTTATGGAAATTCGCAAGAATAAGGCCCGGTTTATTTCTATTTTCTTTATTGTGGCGCTGGGGGTTGCCTTTTTTTCAGGAATCCAGGCGGCTTCTCCTGACATGCGCCATTCCGGGGACGCTTATTTTGATGAGACCCAGTTGATGGATATGAAGGTCATGAGCACCATGGGACTTACGGATAAAGACGTGGAAGCTCTGACAGAACTAAAAGGAGTTGTCTATGCGGAGGGGGCTTTTTCCACGGACGTGGTGTGCGGGGAGACGGAATCCAGTAAGGTACTTCACATCGAATCCCTGAATAAGAAGGTAAATCAGCTTACCGTGTCAGAGGGACGTCTTCCGGAAAAAAGCGGTGAGCTTTTTCTGGACAGAACCTATGCGCAAACGCACAAATATCAGCTGGGTGACAGGATACGATTTACACAGGAAGAGGGCAGCGAGCTTTTGCAGGTGGAGGAATATACCATTGTAGGAATCGGAACCGCTCCTCTTTACATATCCTTCAGCAGAGGAAACACAACGCTTGGAACCGGTGAGATCAGCGGGTTCGCTTATGTTATGCCGGAGGACTTTGAGCAGGAGGTTTATACTCAGATTTATCTTAAGGCCAGGGGCGCGCAGGATCTTGTAAGTTATACGGACGGATATGACAATCTCATTGACAAGGTTACCGGTCAGGTGGAGGGCATTGAGGAGATTCAGTGTCAGGCACGCTATGAAGAGATCCGGGGCGAAGCAGAAGCAGAGCTTGCCGATGCAAAAAAGGAATATGAGGAAGGCAAGGCAGAGGCGCTTGCAGAGCTTGCGGATGCAGAAAAAGAACTGGCGGACGGGGAAAAAGAGCTCGCAGACGGCAAGGCAGAGTATGATGACGGCGTCCAAAAGCTCACAGATGCAAAGGCGACGGTTGCAGACGGATGGGCGCAGCTGGAAAGCGCGAAGCAGGAGCTCTCAAATGGCTATGCAGAGCTGGAAAGCGCCAGAGCCCAGGCCATCGACGGGCAGAATCAGCTGGACAGCGCACAGACAGAGGTTGACGCGGGCTGGAATGAGGTGAATGTACAGCAGGAACAGCTGGATGCAGGAAGGGCACAGCTCGCAGCCGGAAAGGAACAGATGAATGCGGGGCTGGCGCAGATTGAGGCGGCCAGAGCAACGTTGGATCAGAGTCAGGCGGAGCTGGATGCGGGAATCGCAGCGGCGGCAGCGGGCAAAGAGCAGATTGCAGCGAAAAGGCAGGAGCTGAACGCGCAGAGGGAGCAGTGCGCGGCCGGGCTTTCGGAGGTGGAGGCCCAAGAAGCGCAGATCCCGTCCCAGGAGGAAGCCCTCGCGGCCGCCAGGACAAAGGCCGACGAGCTGACGGCGCAGGCACAGGCATTGCGGGCAGAGCTTGAGGCGCTTCAGAATTCAGAGACTGCTGCGCCGGAAGAGATAGAGGCAAAAACCGCAGAGACTGTCCAGGCGGAGGAAACCGCAGCTACCAGTCAGGCGGAAGTGGAAAACCAGGCGGCCATGCTGGAAGAGACAAAGGCGCAGCTGGCAGCTGCCAGAAGCCAGCTTGAGGGAAGCATTGTCCAGATCGACGCAGGTCTTGCTGAGTTAAACACGCAGGAGCAGAGCATTCTTGCACAGGAGGCGGCTTTCCCACAGGCCCAGGAGCAGATCGATCAGGGACGGGCGCAGCTGGAACAGCAGGCGGCAGAGCTTGTTCCGGTGCAGGAAGAGCTTCTGGCAAGTGAGGAGCAGTTAAACGCCGGACAGGCACAGCTTGACGAGGCGAAAAACACGCTGTATGCCGGGCAGGCGGAAATCGATGCCAATGCGGCTGAGATCAGCGCAGCCTGGGGCCAGATCGCGGCAGGGGAACAGGAACTGGCAGATGGGGAAGCACAGATTGCAGCAAGCGAGCAGGAACTGATAAACGGGGAAGCCGAGATCGCAGAGAACGAGCAGAAGCTTGCCGACGCGAAAAAGGAGCTTGCCAACGGCGAAACAGAGCTTGCCAACGGCAAAAAGGAATATGCCGACGCCAAGAAGGAAGCGGAGACGGAATTTGCGGAAGCGGAAACAGAGCTTGCGGATGCCCAGCGGGAGATAGAAGAACTCAAGAAACCGGAATGGATTGTGAGTGACCGCCACGATTTGCCGGAGTATTCGGACTACGGAGACAATGCGGACCGTATCCGCAACATCGGCCAGGTATTCCCGGTCATCTTTTTCCTGGTAGCGGCCTTGGTGAGTCTTACCACCATGACGCGGATGGTGGAGGAGCAGAGAACACAGATTGGAACGTTGAAAGCGCTGGGCTATGGAAAGTATGCCATTGCCTCCAAATATCTCAATTATGCGTTTCTGGCAACCATGGGAGGAAGTGTTCTGGGCGTTGCCATCGGGCAGAAGATCCTTCCGTACATTATCATCAAAGCCTACGGCCTGATGTATCACAATATGGCGAGCACGCTGCATATCCAGTATAAATGGCGCTTCGCGCTGATCGCATCTGTAGCGGCGGTTATCTGCACCATAGGAGCAACGATATTCTCCTGTGCAAAGGCTCTGGCGGAGACGCCGGCTTCTCTGATGCGGCCGCCCGCGCCCAAGGAAGGCAAACGGATCCTTCTGGAACGGGTGGGGATTGTGTGGAGACATTTGAGCTTTACCTGGAAATCCACCCTGCGGAATCTTTTCCGCTATAAAAAACGTCTTCTTATGACGATTTTCGGAATTGCGGGAAGCATGGCTCTGATGCTGGTGGGATATGGGATCAAGGATTCCATTATGGACATCGGAGTCCGTCAGTATGAAGAGCTGCAGCACTATGACGCGGCCATTATCGGCGACGAGGATGCGACGCAGCAGGAGCAAAAGGCGCTGGAGGAATTTCTGGAGGGAAACGAAAAGTTGGATCACTATACCCATGTGCAGCTTTCCAGCTACAGCGTTCCCCGGGAACGGTCCAGCATCAGTGCCTATGTGTATGTGCCGGAAGAGCTGGAGAATTTCAGCAAGGATGTTACCCTGCAGGACCGCAGAACAAAGGAGCCGTTTTCTCTGACAGATGAGGGTGCGGCTGTGAGTGAAAAAACGGCAAGCCTCACAGGGCTGTCCGTGGGAGATGAGCTGACGATCGTCCGGGACAACAAGGAATATAAGGTGAAGATCGCATCCATAACAGAAAACTATATGGCACACTATATTTATATGACACCCAAGGTATACGAAAAGACCTTTGGGGAAAAGCCGGAATATACCACAACGGTGTTTACGGTGAAGGAAGAATACAAGGATGAGATCCAGAGCATAGGAAACGAAATCCTGAAATATCCGGCAGCCCTGAGCATCAGTTACACCAGCAGCATTGCAGAGCAGATAGAAAGAATGCTGAACTCTCTTGGCATGGTCATTATAGTGCTTATTGTTTCTGCAGGAATGCTGGCCTTTGTGGTGCTTTATAATCTCAACAACATTAATATCACGGAACGGCAGAGAGAGCTGGCAACGTTGAAGGTTCTGGGCTTTTACGACAAAGAGGTTTCGGCCTACGTGTTCCGGGAAAATGTGCTGCTCACCCTGATCGGGGTGCTGGCCGGCGGTATTTTCGGCATTTTCCTGCACCGCTACGTCATTGTCACCGTGGAGGTGGACGCGGTGATGTTCGGAAGAAACATCAAAGCCATGAGCTTTTTGTACAGCGGACTCTTTACCGTGGGCTTTGCGGCGGTCGTGAACTTTTTCATGCATTTTAAGCTGAAAAAGATCGATATGGTAGAATCGCTGAAAAGTGTGGAGTAAATGTGAAATCGGGGCACTTTGTCTTGACAAAAAAATAAAATTTCATTATAGTAGAAGCCAGAATAACGGCACAGAAGAAGAGGAGTATGCTGTTGGCCCCGCAGAGAGAAGCATCCGCAGGCTGAAAGGTGCTTTGGTGAAAAGACAGCAGAAGGTAGCTTCGGAGCCGGAAGACTGAAAAATCAGTAAGTCTTTCCGTCAGTCCCGCGTTAAGGGAGTTAAGATGTGCGAAGGCTTTTTCGCATAATGAAGGTGGTACCGCGATGATCATCGCCCTTCACACAAACGTGTGAGGGGCGTCATTTTTTTATCTTAGGAGGAAATTATGAGCAAAGAGCTTGCAAAAACTTACGACCCAAAAGGAATTGAGGAACGTCTGTATCAGAAATGGATGGACAACGGCTACTTTCATGCCAAGGTAAATCCGGACAAGAAGCCGTTTACCATTGTGATGCCGCCGCCCAATGTTACCGGACAGCTTCACATGGGACATGCGCTGGATGAGACCATGCAGGATATCCTCATCCGTTTCAAGAGAATGCAGGGCTATGAGGCGCTGTGGCAGCCGGGTACGGACCACGCGGCGATCGCCACAGAGGTAAAGGTGATCGAAAAACTGAAATCCCAGGGCATTGACAAGAACGAGATCGGCCGCGAGGAATTTTTAAAGCATGCCTGGGAATGGAAAGAGGAGTACGGCGGAAAGATCATCAATCAGCTGAAGAAGCTTGGCGCTTCTGCGGACTGGGAGCGTGAGCGTTTCACCATGGACGAGGGCTGCTCCAAGGCAGTGCAGGAGGTATTTATCCGCCTGTACGAAAAAGGCTATATCTACAAGGGCTCCCGCATCATCAACTGGTGCCCGGTATGCCAGACCTCCATTTCCGACGCAGAGGTGGAGCATGAGGACCAGGACGGCTTTTTCTGGCACATCAATTATCCTATTGTGGGAGAAGAAGGCCGTTTTGTGGAGATTGCCACCACACGTCCGGAAACCCTTCTGGGTGACACGGCGGTCGCTGTGAATCCGGAGGACGAAAGATACAAAGATCTGATCGGAAAAATGCTGAAGCTTCCGCTGACGGACCGTGAGATTCCGGTCATTGCAGACGAATATGTGGACAAGGAGTTCGGTACCGGCTGTGTGAAGATCACCCCGGCACACGACCCCAACGACTTTGAGGTGGGACGCCGCCACAATCTGCCGGAGATCAACATTATGAACGACGATGCGACCATCAACTCCCTGGGCGGAAAATATGCGGGCATGGACCGCTATGAGGCCCGAAAGGCGATGGTTCAGGATCTGGAAGAGATGGGACTTCTGGTAAAGGTGGTTCCTCACAGCCACAGCGTGGGAACCCATGACCGCTGCGGAACGACCGTGGAACCCATGATCAAGCCGCAGTGGTTCGTAAAAATGGGCGAAATGGCAAAAGAAGCGATCAAGGCTCTGGAGCAGGGAGATTTGGAATTTGTGCCCCAGCGTTTTGACAAAACCTATCTTCACTGGCTGGAAAACATCCGTGACTGGTGTATTTCCAGACAGCTCTGGTGGGGACACCGGATCCCGGCTTACTACTGCGAGGAGTGCGGCGAGGTTGTGGTTGCGGCGGAAATGCCGGAGAAATGCCCGAAATGCGGCTGCACTCATTTCCATCAGGACGAGGATACTCTGGATACCTGGTTTTCTTCTGCTCTGTGGCCCTTCTCCACGCTGGGCTGGCCGGAAAAAACACCGGAACTGGAATATTTCTATCCCACAGACGTGCTGGTGACCGGCTATGACATTATTTTCTTCTGGGTCATCCGCATGGTATTCTCCGCGCTGGAGCAGACCGGAAAAGCACCCTTCCATCATGTACTGATCCACGGTCTTGTGCGGGATTCTCAGGGTCGCAAGATGAGCAAGTCTCTGGGCAACGGCATTGACCCGCTGGAAGTGATCGACAAATACGGCGCAGACGCGCTGCGTCTGACGTTGATCACCGGAAACGCACCCGGAAACGATATGCGTTTCTACTGGGAGCGCGTGGAGTCCAGCCGGAATTTTGCCAACAAGATCTGGAATGCGTCCCGTTTCATTATGATGAATCTGGAGGGCAAGACCGTGACTGAGCCGAAGAGCCTGGATGTGCTTGCCGCGGAGGATAAATGGATCCTTTCTCATCTCAATACGGTGATCCGTGAGGTGACGGAGAATATGGACAAATACGAGCTTGGCATTGCCGTACAGAAGGTTTACGATTTCCTGTGGGATGAGCTTTGCGACTGGTATATTGAGCTTGCCAAGGTTCGCCTGTGGAAAGCGGAGGAAAATCCGGAGGCTGCAAACGCGGCTCTGTGGACACTCCGCACTGCGCTGACCGAAGGACTGAAGCTTCTCCATCCCTTCATGCCGTTTATTACGGAAGAGATTTTCTGTACCCTGATGCCGGAAGAGGAATCGATCATGATCTCCTCCTGGCCGAAGTACCGCGAGGACAGATGCTTCTCTGAGGCAGAGCTTGCGATCGAAAGCTTTAAGGAGGCAGTGCGCGGAGTCCGCAATATCCGCACCGAGATGAACGTTCCGCAGAACAGAAGGACCAGCCTTTACATTGTGGGCAAAAACGAGGAAATCTGCCGCATGTATGAGGAATGCGCAAAATCCTTTGTAAATCTTGCCCTGGCAAAAGAGATCCATGTTCAGGCAGATAAGAGCGGTATCGGCGAGGATGCGGTATCTGTTGTGGTTTCCAACGCGGTGGTATATCTTCCTCTGGAGGATCTGGTTGACCGGGAAAAAGAACTGGAGCGTCTCACGAAAGAAGCAGAACGTCTCACAAAAGAAATCGCCCGCTGCGAGGGAATGCTGGGCAATCCCAATTTTGTAAACAAGGCGCCGGAAGCCAAGGTTGCGGCAGAAAAAGAAAAGCTTCAGAAATACAGAGAAATGAAAGAAAAGGTAAACGTACAGTTGAATCAGCTTGAGAAGAAGTAAGGAGCGGTAAGATGAAGTTGAGCAGCTTTTGCAACAAGATTTCCCTGATCCTTCAGGCCATTGGATGCGCAGTCCTGTATTTTTTCATTGAGGCGATCAGCCGGCATTCCTTTGTCGAGGCCTGGACCTTTATGACAGACAAGCCGTTGGTGTTTGCCTACAATGCGGGATTTATTTTTGTCACCATGCTGGTGGTGTATCTGTTTCGTTCCAGAGTGTTTCTGCGCTGTCTCATCGGCGGCATTTGGCTGCTTCTGGGAGCAGTAAACGGAATTATCCTTTCCGCGAGAGTGACACCCTTTACCGGGCCGGATCTTCACATGCTTACAGACGGTCTGAGCATCATGAAAAAATATCTGCCGCCAGCCGGAGTGGTGATCGCATGTATCATCATCGGCGCGGCTGTGCTGGGGCTTCTGGTGCTGTTGATCAGGGGGCCGAAATACAAAGGTCCTCTGAAATACCGATATAATATTCCGCTGGTCCTGGCCGCTTTTGTGGCGTTCGGAGGCATCACGCAGCTTGCCCTGGAAAAACGGGTCCTTTCCAACTATTTTGGAAACATTGCGTTTGCCTACGAGGACTATGGATACCCCTACTGTCTGGCAACCACGGTTTTCAATACAGGGATCGGATGCCCCAGGGATTACTCGGAGGAGGAAATTGAGCGTATCCAAAGGACGGAGAAGCATCTGCCGGAGACTACAGAGAAGGAGCATCCGAACATTATTTTTGTTCAGCTGGAATCCTTTTTTGACCCGGAGCTTGTGAATTATCTGGAGATTTCCGAGGATCCCATTCCCACCTTCCGAAAGCTGATGGATGAGTATTCTTCCGGATATTTTAAAGTGCCCTCTGTTGGAGCGGGAACCGCGAACACAGAGTTTGAGAGCATCACCGGTATGAGTATGCATTATTTCGGCCCGGGAGAATATCCCTACAAAAGCATCCTCAAAGAGACCACCTGCGAGAGTGCGCCTTATGTTTTGAAAGAACTGGGCTATGCGACCCATGCCATCCACAATAATGAGGCGAATTTTTACGGGCGCAAGAGCATTTTTCCAAATCTGGGCTTTGATTCCTTTACCTCGGAAGAATATATGCCGAGAGAGGATGAGCAGAATGCCCTTGGCTGGGTGAAGGACGGCATTCTTACAGAGGAAATTGTGAAATGCCTGGATGCCACAGAGGAAAAGGATTATGTGTATACCATTTCGGTTCAGGGGCACGGGGATTATCCTACGGAACCCATTCTTGAGGATCCGGAGATTACCGTGTCCGGTTCTCCGACGGAAGAGCAGAACTATAAATGGGAATACTATGTGAATGAGATCCGGGAGATGGACAACTTTATCAAGGATCTGGTGGAAACACTTTCGGAATATCCGGAGGACGTGGTGCTGGTGCTGTACGGAGATCATCTTCCCACAATGGACTTGAAGGTGGAGGATGTGGAGAACCGTTACCTTTTCCAGACCCAGTATGTGATCTGGGACAATTTTGGCCTGGAGGAAAAGGATGTGAACCTGTCGGCATACCAGATCGCAGCGGAGGTTCTGGACCGGATGGGAATCCACGAGGGAACCATTTTCCGTTATCATCAGGCAAGGCGCAATACGAAGAATTACCAGGTGGATCTGGAAACGCTTCAGTATGACCTTCTTTACGGTGACCGTTATGCCTACGGCGGAAAGAATCCGTTCAAGCGCACAAAAATGACGCTGGGTCTTTATGATGTGACACTGGATTCCATGGAGCTGATTTCTGAGGAAGAGCACACCTACTACATAAACGGAACAAACTTTACGCCTTCCAGTCAGGTGCAGATCAACGGAGAATGGTATGATACCATTTATCTCAATCCCACAACGCTGATGATCACGGGAAGGGAGCTTCAGGATTTTGACCGGATCGCGGTGCATCAGAGAAGCAACAGCCCTACACGAAAAGCGTTGTCGAAAAGCTATGACAGAGCGGTATATGCAGTTCTAAAAGGCAGCCCCTGGCAGCTTACGAAAGAATAGCGGTTAAAATTGTCGGATAAAAGAGCACGATTGGTACTGGACATCTTTAACCGCTCATATATAATAAAACTAAACCTGGTGAGAAAAAATGATGAACTACGAAGAAGCAGTTGCTTATATTGACGAAACGCCGAAATTTACAACCAAAAACAGCCTGGAGCATACCAAAGAGTGTCTTCGGAGACTGGGAAACCCACAGGAGAAGTTCAAGGTGATCCATGTGGCCGGAACCAATGGAAAAGGAAGCACCTGCGCTTTTTTGACTTCCATTCTGCGGGAGGCAGGCTATTCCTGCGGACTGTTCACCTCCCCCCATTTGGTGGAGATCAATGAGCGGTTTCAGATCAATGAGGAAAACATTGACAATGAGACTTTTCTGCAGGCTTTTTTGCAGGTAAAAAAGCTTTCGGACGAGCTGGTTGCGGAAGGAAACTATCATCCCACCTATTTTGAGATGCTGTTTCTCATGGGAATGGTGATCTTTGCCCGGGCCGGAGTGGATTACGTGACTCTGGAAACCGGACTTGGCGGGAGACTTGACGCGACTACGGCAGTGGAGAATCCCATCGCCTGTGTGATCACTTCCATAAGTCTTGACCACATGCAGTATCTGGGAGACACGGTGGAAAAAATAGCAGCGGAAAAAGCAGGGATCATGGTTCCGAACGTGCCGGTCATCTACGACGGAAATGACCGGCGGGCAGCCGAAGTGATCCAAAAGCATGCAGAGGAGCTGGGGTGTCCTGCTTTTGAGGTGAAGCGGGAGAATGCGCATATTCACCGGACCAAAAGTACAGGCATTGATTTTTCTCTGGAGAATGCGTATTATGGAGATATGGAATTTTCCATTCCCTTTATTGCAGGCTATCAGGTGATGAATGCGTCCCTGGCACTTACCGCCGTGGAGGTGCTCAAAGACGTGCTTCCCATATCGAAAGCGGCTGTTTGGGCGGGAGTGAAAAACACCCGCTGGCAGGGGCGTATGGAGACGGTGCTTCCCCGGGTGATCGTGGACGGCGCTCACAACGAGGACGGTGTTGCCAAGTTTGTGGAGACTGCAGCCCATTTTCAGGAGGAATATCCGCTGACGCTTTTGTTTTCTGCTGTGGACGACAAGGATTATCGGGATATGATAGGTACCATCTGCAGTCAGCTGCGGTTTCGCGCCGTGATCGTCACGGAGGTGGGCGGCTACCGCAGGGTTTCCGCAGAGGCGCTTGCAGAAATTTTCCGTGAGAATGGATGTTCCAACGTGGAGACAATAGGAAACACCTCCGAAGCCTTTGCCAGAGCACTGGAGAAAAAAGGCGAGGACGGAATGCTGTTTTGTGTGGGCTCTCTTTATCTTGTGGGAGAGATCAAGGATGAAATTAGGAGAAACGATCATGATTGATTATGAGGAAGAGCTGAAAAAGTTTGAGCCCTGTCTCGATGTGACAGAGGCGGAGAGCGCGATTTATGACAGCGAGCTGACAGACATTCTGGATCTGCTCCAGGAAATGATAAAAGAGACGAAGAACAACCGGCGTGTGTAAGAGGAGATACCAATGAACTGTATGAACTGCGGCGCCTTTCTGACTGCGGCGGATATGGAATACTGTCCGCACTGCGGCAGCAATGTGCTGATTCAGAGAAAGGTAGATTATCTTTCCAAATATTATTACAATCAAGGTCTGGAAAAGGCCAGTATCCGGGATCTGTCGGGGGCGATCGGCTGTCTGAAGCAGAGTCTCACATACAATAAGGCGAATATTCAGGCCAGGAATCTTCTCGGGCTTGTGTATTTTGAGACAGGTGAAGTGGTTGCCGCTTTGAGCGAATGGGTCATAAGCAAAAATCTGATGCCGAACCGAAATCTTGCGTCAGAGTATATTGAAAAGCTTCAGGCGAACCCGAACAAGCTGGAGGCCATCAACGAGACCATCAAAAAATACAATCATGCACTTATTATGTGCCGTCAGGGACATGAGGATATGGCCGCCATTCAGCTGAAAAAGCTCCTGAGCCAGAACTCCAAGCTGATCAAGGGATATCATCTTCTGGCGCTGATCCAGATGAAGAACGGGGAATGGAACCGGGCGAGACGAACACTGAAGAAGGCGGCTCCAACGAGACCATCAAAAAATACAATCATGCACTTATTATGTGCCGTCAGGGACA
>QFCE01000135.1_pt1 | contig 68451 bp, 72 predicted proteins | sample 5346091 | NCBI WGS metagenome assembly QFCE01 (sample SAMN09062252, study PRJNA434731) | Human gut metagenome, whole genome shotgun sequencing project. | isolation source: stool timepoint A chromium assembly | host: Homo sapiens | collected 2015
TGCTTTCCAGAAATTCAGAGCACCCTTTTCCGGAAAAATAGTGCATATCTTTCCGGAGCAGAGTGCAGTCATTTAATTAGTATTCATCTGGAATAGTTATCCCATGCTCTGTAAGAAGTGCCTGTAAACGGTCAATGTATTCTCTTAGATGCTGGATTTCTATCCAATTACCATGACACAGTTCATCGGCTTCTTCTAATTCGTGGCGGGTTATTTCATAATCCGTAAATTTAACGCATTTATGGTCTTGGCTGAAAGCACAATAATCAGTCATTGGCAGCTCCTTTCCGGGAAGCATGAATGCCATGACGTTCCCTCATGGATACGCGGCCATCAATCATCACCTCATAGGAATTATGAATGATCCGGTCGATGATTGCTTCGCAAATAGTGGCATCACAGTCATTTCCAATGCGGCTGTACCAGCCTTTCGGTTCAAACTGTGTGCAGAAGATTACAGAGCCTTTCACACTACGGGCTTCAATGATTTCAAGAAGTTCCCGTGTTTGTTCCGTGGATACGGGGCTTAACAGGAATTCATCCAGAATCAAAAGATCAATCTTCTGATATGCTTTGATTACTTTTTTCAGCGTGCCGTCCCCATGTGCAACAGCCAGCTCATTCAATAGATCAGGCAGGCGCACATAACGTACTTTGATAAAGTTCCTGCAGGCTGCGATTCCAAGCGCACATGCGATATATGTTTTTCCATTCCCAGATGCTCCTTTTAGAATGATATGGTGGTCATCAGATATATACCGGCAGGTGGAGAATTCCAGCATCTGTCCTTTATCCAGATTTCGGTCAGGATGATACTCAATATCTTCCATACACGCATTGGGATAACGGAATTCAGCACTGCGGATAAGTTTTTGCAGCTTTGTGCTTTTTCGCTTATCCCATTCTTTATCAACCAGCATACCGAATCGGTCTTCGAAAGATAATCCCTGATAGGTGTCAGGATCCTTGCACTGGCATTCAAAGGCATCTGACATTGCAGATAATCGCATATCATGCAGCTTGTCTATGGTTGACTGACGAATCATAAACGGTCACCTCCTTCGTAGTAGGAGGCACCTCTGGTGATGCCATACTTGGAACTCTCTTTATTGGCAGCATTGGAAACAACCTTTGCTACTGCCACTTTATCCTGACCATTTTTCAAAATGGTACTGATATTTTTTAAACTTGGACTTGGTGTGTAACTAAGTGCCTTGATACAGGCGTTTTCCAAACGTTGCGTACCATAGCGGTCAGCAAGCTTCATCAGCGATGCACAGGATTTATATCCCTGTTGCTCTACCTTATGCATGTATAAAAAATGTTTTACTACAATAAGGGTGGAATGGCCAACATTCTTTCCCCAGTCCAGAAAACTGTCTGTGTTGTATTCCAGAAATTTTCTGTGGTTTTCAGGCATATGCTCCGGTACATAAATCGGTTCCGGAGAATAAGACCTGCGTACATGCGATGCTATACGGTTGCTATGGTAAAAAACTTCAATACTGTTTTCCGTAGCGCGGATATCGACCTTCTTACCAATAAATTCATACGGAACAGAATACTTGCAATCTCCGATTTTTATGAGATAATCAGGTTGTATGGTGGCAGTTGACCAGACAGCCGTTTCATACGGGGAAGCAGGTAATGGCATGAGGAAGTCTTTTTCTTCTTCAATAAATGCAGATAACCGGCTTCCTTTCTTTTTCTGGAAAGGCTTTGCATTGAATTCCTCAAGCTTTTCATGGATGGCTTTATTGAGTTCTTCAAAAGTGAAGAACTTCCGGTTCCTTAGTGCTGCAAGAATCCATGTTTCAAGAACTTTTACAGTGCCTTCCGCATTCGGTTTATCCTTCGGTTTTACCGGTCTGGCAGGAATAATTGCAGTTCCATAGTGCTCTGCCATTTCGTGGTAGGAACGGTTAAGTACAAGCTCTGCCCGTGTGTTTTTAATCACACCTGTTTTAAGATTATCTGGTACAAGAATACGTGTTACACCACCAAAGAATGAATACGCATGGATATGAGCTTCTATCCAGTGGTTGGATTTCATATCTGGGAATGCTTCTGCATATCCATACAAACTGCATGGAAGAACAGCAACAAATATATATGCAGGTATGTCGATGCAACTGGCAGCATCGTAAACTTTAAGTGTATCGCCTACCCAGTCTACTTCCATTGTTTCTCCTGGTTTGCGCTTAATTCTGAGAGTTGCTTTCTTTGATGCAGCATAGGCATGATACTTGTCATTAAACTGTGAATGCTGATACGGAATCGTATGCTCTGCCTCACATTTGGCACAGTATTCTGCCCATAAGAGCGAGAGCGTTACACCCGGCTTGGCCAGCTCATTGTAAACATACTCATAATCAGGGAGTCTTCTTCCCTCATTATTGCCTCTGTTTGGATAAAACAGATACTCGATATCTTTGTTGGAAAGAGTTTCTGGAATAGGCCATTCCAGAGAATGTGTTTCAGCAAGCTTCAGCACTTCTGAAACTGTGTTGCGTGAGCAACATAAGCTGTTGGCAATAGATACATTGCTGAACTTCAGACTATGTAGTCTGATGATTTCTCGATAATCAGTCATGGTTATCGACCTCCTGTAATGAATTTACACATTTTTATGTGCATGGATTCATTATAGGTGATTGCACTATAGGGCGGAAATACCTGCTCTGAAATATCGGATTTAGGTGCTCTGAATTCCCGGAAAAAGTGCACTACTTAAATGGAATATACATACTATATATAATATGTAGTAATAAGCTCAAAACATGGAAACAATAAAACACTTTTCCTATGTCTGATTATTCCTACGACTATTATAACAAATATACTCAAACGTGTAAGCAAAAATCTGTTTACTTAAAGGATTTATTGTTTTATATAACCAGCAAAGCTGATTAAAAGTTCTGTGGGCAGAACTGCAAAAATTCAAGGTATTTTTCCGATTGATTTTTCTTTGAAAACTGCATATACTGAAAATAGGAATAATCCTACTTTCCCTATTTTATAAAAGGTGGTGTAATATTATGGCAGCAAATATATTTATAGACAATGCAAAAGTCATGTCAAAAGGTCAGGCTACTATTCCCAAGGATATTCGTAAAATTCTTGGAGTAACCAGCGGTGACCGCATCACATTTATTGTAGAAGGAAACACCGTTCGTATTGTAAACTCTGCCATTTATGCCATGGAATTATTACAAAAAGAAATGTCCAGCGAAGCAGTACGCACAGGTTTAATTTCCGATGATGATGTCATAACACTTGTAAAAGAATTAAGAAAAGAGCACAACTAACCATTTGAAAGGAAGTATTTATATGACTTTACCTCAAGAACAAGATTACACTACTGAAGATATTTACGCCTTACCGGACGGGACTAGGGCGGAATTGATTGACGGAAAGATTTATTACATGACACCGCCCAGCACAAAACATCAACGAATTTCTGGTTTTCTGCACAGCAATATATATCAATATATTTCAACTCGTAATGGTACTTGCGAAACATTTACAGCTCCATTTGCAGTATTTTTATCTGAAGATAACAAAAATTACGTTGAGCCGGATATAAGCGTTATATGTGACAAAAACAAACTCACAGACAAAGGATGTGTAGGTGCACCAGACTGGATAATAGAAATTGTATCCCCCGGCAGCAGACGAATGGACTACTTCACAAAACTTTTTAAATATCGCACTGCCGGTGTAAAAGAATATTGGCTTGTTGACTCCGATAAGAATAGAATTCTGGTATACAATTTTGAAAATGAAGATACTCAGGAATTTACTTTTTCTGACATCATAAAAGCCGGTATATATACAGATTTATCTATTGATTTTTCACAGCTTAATATTTAGCTTTATCTATACAAGAGGACTTGCAAGGTTTCTGGTCTTTTCAAGTCCTCTGCTGTGTCATAGTTCTATTTCTCTATAAAAGAACAGGACAGAAACTGAGAATTGCTTATAATAAGTCAACATACTGTTTTGCTTCTACTAGTCCCATAGCGGTAATTTCTCTCACTTTTTTTACCGCTTCTACTTCTTTTCCATTATTTTTAAGATGAAGAATATATTCTTTGTCTTCATCTGCTATATAATATGTTGCCAACTGATTATTTCCTGTCTGTTTGCATAAAACGTCAATCTGATTTTGCTGGGCTTTTATTTGTTTTTTTAATTTCTCAATTTCAATATAAAATAAAAGACCTATAATAATTAGCAGTAGATATAACATAAATTTTTCCTCCCATGATTACCCGTAAAAATTATCATTTGCCGCGCTTGTTACAAGCCCATTTTTTATTCCTTTTCATTCAACAATCCATTTATTCTTTCAACTGGAAATCTATCTTCAATATCAATTACTTCAAATAAATTTAAGGGTAATCCTTTTTCTCCAATCAAAGCAAGATATTCGTCAACAGCTCTACGGTCAATCATAATTTTTCCACGCCCTGCCCAATGACGATTACTTTCTTCCTTCTTTAATCCGGAAATCCAATATTCATCTCCGTTTTCAATATCTATATAATTCGAATAACCGCTATTATATTTCTGAAAAGCATGATTATTAAAGTAAATAGTTTTCTTGGTTTTTGAAGTTTTTACATATCCAATCCATGCCGGGCCGTCATCAGAATATCCTGTTTTCAATTCAATATACATTAAATCTTTAATCATCTTTATCACCTTCAAAATTCAAATTTTTTGCATTACTGATAATTTTATAAATATACTTCTTTATAAAAAAATCAATCTCACAATTAAAAGAAAAATGAAAATTCCAATAAAATAAGAAAGCGACATCTTAATATAATTTTTTTGCATAATACTATTCTCATCAAATAGTTTTGTTATTCCCGCATCAACAGAAATTACCAAAACCATACATACAATAGCACCTAGCGCTGTATAAATAATCTCCATCACTTCCCTCCTTACTTCTTATTTGAAAAATATTCCCAGCGAATATAAATAAACAAACTGGCGAAAAGATAATATAATGCTGTAAGCCCCAACCCGTCATTATAAATTTCAATCAAAGAATGTCTTCTTATCAAGCCGACCACAATAACTGCAACCAGAAAACATATCGGAATAATTAGGTAAGTAACCAAAAAGCCATGTCTTTTATCCATTTAAACACCTCCATATCCAAAATTGTTTCATGTTCTAACGTAGCCTAGTACTTATATTTCTCATAATATCATACTTTGTAATTATTTACACCATTATAATCATAGAAAAGATTGCACTGTTGCACAATTTCCTATGAAACAAAAAATAACGCAGACAATATTTCTACTATCTGCGTCATTTCTATTCGCATGACTTACTTCATGACAATGGCATATCACTTTTCACCCATATTTTTTCATATATAGGCTACATTTTCTGTATTTTATATGCTTATAATGAGTATAATTTCACCTGTTTTATATATTTTAGTATCATTTTAGTATCAAAGGCAACTACTTCTTTTTAGACACTCACAATTTTCTAGCTCCCAGTCTTTCAAAGCTATTCTTTCCGTTGAACTAGTCCATGTGCGGTTGAAAGAGCCGACACCATTCCCTTGCAGTCCCATGGAATAGATACGGTTATTCTCTGAAAGGAATGGGCGTAATAATTTGCTTTTAGTTGGCTTTCTAAGCTCCCTGAGCCCCTGTCGCTCCCTCTGCCTTACCATCTCTATAGAAACGCCCTGGGCTTCTGCTATTTCTCTAAAAGTCTTATTATCCTGGTATCTTGCCCGGATTGTTTTTGCCTGATTATCTGTGAGAGAGTCTACCAACGGCCATACTGTATTATAAAGCTCCTCTTTTTGCACCTTTTCCAGCACCATACTTTCCACTTGTTCTTCTTCGTCTATACTCCCCGGTATCAGCTCATATAAAGAACAATCCTCATCTTCTCCTACAGGTACATCTAGGCTTCCTATTTTAGCCATTTGAGCCGCTTTTTTAAGGTTGTCCAGCATTTCTATACTAATATCAAGAAAGTGCATTATTTCCTCATCTGTGGGCTTTCTGTGATATCTCTGTTGCCACTTCTGAACCATCTTATTATATTCGCTTATTCTTCCTTGCATGAACTCTGGTATTCTTACAACACCATTACTCTTGATATACCTTACAATGCCTTGTTTTATCCAATAAGCCGCATAATGTATGAATGATACATCCTCGTCTGGATTATAATGTTCTACCGCTGTATTGAGTCCTAAGTACCCCTCTTGCTCTAAGTCTTCCACATCCGCAAAAGCTGTGTACCGGTTTGCTATCTTATAGATAAATCTCCGGTTCTGTTTCCAGAGCTGAAGCATATTGTCGGCCACATCTATACCGGCCTTGATTCTGATTGCAAGCTGTTCGTTTGTCATAGTTTTACACCCCTTATATAACAAAACACCCCGGCCAAATCATAAGCCAGGGTGTATATCAATAATTCCTTTATGCCGTAACTTCCTGATAGTAGATAGCCAGCTTTTTATTATCCAGGACATGAGCATCATACACCACACGCCCTTCAATCAACTGTCCACTGATTCCCGGTGGATCCTGATGTGTCTTGTAATCTGCCAGCTTTGTAGGTGCTACTGTTGCACATGGATGAGTTACCATAAAGCCGAAATTCTCAGGTACACGTTTCTTAGATACCTTAATAACATTCATACCGTCAAGGTTAGAAATAACACCTTTTAAACGCATATCCTCACCGATATTAGTGTTGAGAACAATTTCTTTACTCTGCTTCATAAGCTGGTAAACTTCCGGAACTACCAGAAGAACACGCCCTGCTTCGTTTACTTCTGCATTATCCAGTGCAGTAGTTGCCTTGATAATCTCAGTATAGATGTTCTCTGCGGTAAGTTTTACAGCTCCAGGCTTTGTTCCTGCACCTTTGCACATCACATCATACACATGAGTATCTACCTCCGGCACAACAACCTCTCTGAGCTGTCTTGCAAGTGCGGTAGCTGCTTCTAATGCTCTTCCTGTTTCGTCACTATCCAGTTTATCAATGACAAAGGTGAAAGACCTGTCTTTCGTAATCATCATAGATTGTGTATTTGCTGTTAAGTTTCCAATAGCACCATAACGTGACCCAGTAGCACCAGAACCTGTTCCGGCTCTGTCATAATCATTCATGGCAGATGTGCCAATCTTATACACTTTGATTGTATGTGCACCTGTCCAGTCAAAATCATTGTTTGTCAAAAGTGATTTTTTACTTTCCGCTGCAAACAATTCATCTACATACGGCAAATATTTAGTAACTAATTCAATAGCCATTTATATCTCTCCTATCTTTTCAGCCCCATTGCTACCCTGATAGAAGAATCTGAATCTATCGCCTTGCCATTAGTGGGACCAACAGCATTGCGAATTGGTTCATTCATCCTCTGGGCCATTGGGGCGATAATCTTAATAACTTTGTCAATAGTTGCTTTGTCCATTCCTTTGAGCTCATCAGCCAGAGTTTTGTCCAGACCGTTTTCTTCAATCTTTTCTTTGGCATACAATGCCATTTCTCTAGATTGCAGGTCTAATTCTCTCTGATCTGGTTCACTTGCTCCCTTTACCCTTGCAAGACGTTCCTGGACAATTCGGTTTACTTCGTCTTGTGTAAACGTCCTCTCAGTAGTCTGATTAGTCGTTGCCTGTCCTTCATTTGTCTGAGTTACAGTTTCTTTGTTTTCTTCCATGTTACCATGTCCTTTCCCCGTTTTACGCCCGGTCGGCTCATTGCGAAAAGAGATTATTATAAAAACAGAAATGAGCAAATAAAAAAGCGTGAAAACAACCCACAGACTTTTTTGTCTATAAGCTATTCCCACGCCTTAAAGGCTTACACCGGGAGAGGTAAATCCCGGTGCGGTACTCTTTTATTCTATTTGCTCTATTTCAATTATACTATAAAGAGTTATGAAAAGCAATTCTTTTTTGGGTATCGCAAATGTTGCTTTACCTTTTTTACGGTAGCCAAAACAGCCAGATATTTTTTAAGGCATGTAAAATCGGCAAATACTTTTAGGGACTCAGATAATGAAAGATTGCTCTGTTAGGGTGTCCAAAATGTCCAGATACTTTCTTTTAGGGTGAAAGATTTGCCAGTATCTTTTTAGGACTGCCGAAAGTGCCGGATATGCCACTTGTTATCCCGTAGTTCCCCCGTGGTTCGATTGTTTATCCAACACAATATATGCTCTTTTATATGTCTTTTCCTGGCGTTTTGGAACTCTATAGGACTGAACCATAGAACCCAGCCTTTCAAGGACTTCCTGGAGCTCCTGGGGGCTCTCATAGGATATCTTTATTCTCATGCTCATGTTATCACCCCCTATTGCTTTCCAGTTCTTCTATGGTAGGAGCTGCTGCATAAAGTGTTCCATAGTCCACCAGCACCCTCCTGGCTTTCTGCTTCTCAATAGACTTCACATAATAGCCTTTTGATGCAAAATTCTCCTCAATATAGTTATGAATGCCACCCTTTAGCACCTCACAGGCTCTCAGGCATTCCCCATCATATACCTTAATAGTTTCATGTACCTGTCTAGGTTTCTTCTCTCTTAAATCATAATAAACAACCTTGTATCCGTATAATGTAAGTAACTTCTTTGAATCCATGGTAATATCCTTTCTTTATGTCCTGCTTTAGTCATTTTTATTATCTCTCAATTTTTCCCGCCTCCACAACTCTATGGAAGCGGTACCTGTATTTTTATCAATGCTTTTAATATCCTATCACTAGCCAGTACAAGAACATTGCCACTATGCAATATACAGGTGTTCCGGCTGTTAAAATATCTTTTAATGTTTCCACACTCATTTCTCCACCCCATGTTTTAACTTTCTGGCACGTTCTGCACGCTTGCCCTCAATATAACCCAGCGTAAATACTTTAAACAGCCCCATTGCACCTCTTTCATTATATTTATAAATTTTTTTTAATAGATCATAACTAATATCATCTACTTTAGCGAAATTATATTTTAAAATCTCGAATATTTCTTCCGTATGCCTTAATTCCAAAGCATTTTCAAGAGTGCCTATTGTTTCCATGGCACATTCTTTTACTTCCCTTTTGAGCATTTCTCTCTCTTTATTATTTGAGCCAAGGAATTTGCAACATAAATCTTTATAAAACTCATATTTTTTATTATCTTTGTTAAGTACAACAGCACCATCCTTTTTAAGAAATAAGGTTAAAGTACTAATAGAACTGTTGTCATTCCACAGGTTTAAAAAACCCTTTACCTGTTCAAGGGTTAAATCTTCGATATTGCAAGCTTCAATTTTTAATTCTTTACTAATCATTTCATAACTCATACTGCTATACCTTCCTCTTTCTTTTTCCTCTTAATAACCAATTCCAATGCCACTTCACAGAATCGCACTGCGACAATTGATAATCCCTGTCTTTTGGCTTCTTCAATCCATGTTTCCCTAAGTTCTTCCAATACTTCTATATCTGTTTTTAACAATTCAGCAATTATTTCTCTTGCAAATTCATTCATAACTCTTGTCCTTTCCCCAGGAACCATGCTATTATGTACTTATCTATCATTTGCCCTGGTCGGGAATAATAGATATAGGTGCATGGCTCCGGCTGTGCTTGCCCCTTTAGGTAATGGTCTACTTACAAGGGGCATTTTTTATTTATCCATTGTAAACTGTTCCTGAGATACAAAAAACTTTTCCTTTTAGGGTATCAACTGAACATTCAGCCAATACTTCCAGGGCATCTGCAATTCTTTCCAAATCTCCCGCCATTCCCTCCAAAGAATCCGCTATGCGGTCTAATGAATGAACTTCTTGTTCTGGCTCAATGTCTGATTCAATTTCTTTAATTTTCACATTATCTTCGCCTAAAAGTTTTATTAACTCCGTAGCGGTTTCATCATCAACAAACTTGAACAGATATTTCACTGCTCTAGTATTGGCAAAGAAAAACTTTACCTCCATATCTCCAGTACGATTATTTAAAATTTCAAAAACCTGTGTTTCTTTTTCAAAAAACCGTTCTTTATTCTCAAATCTCACCCATAACTGTCTTTTTCCCATTTTTATCTCCTTTCAAGATGTAAACAATGCAAACAACAAAAACTCTAAAACACTTTCCAAGTATTCCTATATGCCTTTTTTCTACTTATTTTCTTTTTTACTAATACACTTGTTTACATGTTTACAATATATAGAAACCTAATAAAATCAATACTTTCACAGTAAACCAACTTGTCGACCAACTAGTAAACAACAATGTAAACCTAAAAGGGAAGTTCCTCTTGTAAACAAATATCATCTATAGGTTGAAAATCTTGTTTGCACTCTTGCTTACCTTTTCGTTTCCAACTTCTTTGCGTGCCATATCCATTCTTAAAACGGTGCATTGTGCTTCTTTCCCAGCCTTCGACATTATGATTCATAATACTATTAATAGCTGAAATCTCCTTTTTCTCCGGCTCATTATAAGGATTGTCTAGGGCTTCTCTATACAACATGAGAGAGCAAACCCTGTCACCGCTGTAATTGTCCAGCCATTCCTGGATAACGCCCACCTTCGTATCTTCAGGCATCAAATCCCTTTGCAGGTCTTTTAAATATTTATTTAGCCCACTGGATAAAATGGTCTTATATTTTCCGCTCCTGTATATTTCCATAGCTTCCGCCCATGCACTATTGATAAATAGCCTTGTCTCATATTCATTTTCTAATGGGTGCACCTCCGGCTCCTTTGTAGATACAAGAGGAAGAAATCGCCGGTTCCCCGTTTTATCGTCCGGCATGAAATCATAAGTATTACTTGTCCCGCAAAAAACGCTTTGACGTTTTGTTGTCATGGAGAACTTAGCATAAGGAACCCTGTAGGTATCTGACTGCCTGGTTATAAATGCTTTTAAATCTTCAATGCTTTTCGCAGATTTCACCGCCAACATTTCCGACATTTCAATAATCCAATGCCCAAGCAACTTCTCAAAACACTTTTCATCATTGATCTTCTTTAAATCATCTGTAAACCATTCGTCTTTAATTGCCAGGAAACGGAATATGGTAGACTTTCCTATACCCTGTCCTCCAACAATGCACAGCATGGTATCAAATTTACACCCTGGATTAAATATCCTTTCAATAGCTCCAAGCATAAAAATTCTTGTGACTTCTGTGCAATATTCGCCTTTCTCCACTCCCAGGTACTTAGGGAAGAGAGTTTCAATATATCCCTCTCCTTGATACTTTAAACTCTCAAGGGAATCTCTGATTGGATGGTATTCATTTTGATGCGCAACAACATCCAATGCACTGTATATCTTGTCTTTATTCATAAGACCGTAGTTTTGTTCTAAATAAAGCAAGATATTATTAAAATCATTGTCACTGATTGAAATATCAGACCTTTTCCAATAGGTACCTCCGACAATATCAATCTGCCTTGTGAAGAGATTATACTTTATATTCCCTTTAAATCTGGGGTCATAAACAAGCGCAGCAACACAATTTCCTATTGTCTGCCTTACTCCTTGTTTTCCAACTGAAAGCCCAGCTCTTTGGATATTATCAAAAAGTTGCTCTTCGGATTGCTTTTGTAAACTCTCCTTTTCGTCTGTTTCTGTTCCCACTGTTCTGCTACCTCCTTCCTGTGTAATTTTTCAATATATTTCACACCTTCTTTCGTTCCTGGCCTGAGATATTCGCAATATTCCAGGTCAAATGCGTTGTACTCCTCTTTTGTGAGGACTTTTCTTAGTTCATTAAAGACACAGGGCATCATTTCAACACATGCCACCTGATATTTTTTGAATAGTTTCGGTTTCCAGTTTTTCCTGTCTTTGGCCAGCTCCAATAATTCTTTGTATTCTGCTACTGTCATTCTAACGCCTTCATCCCATACATTCTTTCATTGAAATATGCTGCGCTCACCCTTCCAGAGAAGGTAAGGTACCCTTTTTTTGCAAGTTCATCATTAAGCTGCCGGATCACCTGGTAACTTTTACTTTCTGATATTCCGCATATCTCCGCAATATCCTTCGCTGTTAAGACCTGTTTACTCATCTTATCAACTCCTTTTCTCTATATTCCGGTAACTGCCCGGTTAAAAGCTATAAATTGTATCACTGTTTCCTTTCATCCCCATGCCCTGGCCGGTATGGTTTAATCTTCAAAAATAACAATTTCCTCAGGCTTAAAACTTAAAGCTTTGCATAAGCCTGGCAAAATCTTTGACTTTCCAAGGTATTTGCCATTTAATACACTGCTCATTGCCTGCTGGCTTACTCCAATTTCATTAGCAAGTTCTGCTCCATTAATCCCTCGCTCAACCATGGCAAGGTAGATTTTTTTTGTGTCCAATCTTATTTTCATTTTATTTTCACCTCCTAACAATCTATTGATTGTATCTTTATGTTATAACAATCCTAAGATTGTGTCAAGTCCCTTTTTACAAGTTTTTGATTGTATTTATAATACATATGTGATATGCTATCCTTAATTAAGTGAGGTGATATAATAATGACTACCGCTGAGAAAATTAAAAAAGCCCGCAAAGAAGCGGGATTAACTCAAGCAAAACTTGCTGAAAAACTGAATACTACACAGCAAAATTTAGCACAATACGAATCTGGAAAACGCAAACCTAAATTAGAAACCTTAGATAAAATTGCAGATGCCTTATCAATTGATGTATGGTATTTTTATGACGGCTACGAACTTGAATCAAATCCACTTGACGAAAGTAAACAACTAAGCTCATTTTTAAATTATCTCAATACCCTTGGTTATGAGTTTATAGATGGTGCATACTATGACGCTCCCACTAATGAAATTGGGATGCTTCATATTAAAAATGGAAATATTGATATACCATTGTCGCAAAATGAATTTAATGCATTGGAAAAATCAATAAAAGATGATGTTATTCTGGAAATATATAGAATACGTAAAGAAAAGAATATATAACCACAAATACCGCAAGGCAGACGCTCCCGATTCAGAAGAATAGAGCCGAAAAAGCCGTCGAAATTTCTACGGTGGTGACGTGGCCAAAAATGGATTGGTTGACACTCTCAGATATTTTACTATGGTAAACCATATATTTTCCTTTCATCCCCATGCCCTGGCCGGACATAATGAAAGGAGAACGATATGCCAGTATATCGAGATGAGAAAACAGGGAAATACTACGCAAAATTCTATTATGTGAATTGGAAAGGCGAAAAGAAACAAAAGTTAAAAAGGGGATTTGACAGACAAAAGAATGCCAAAGAATTCGAACGAAAGTTCCTGGAACAATTCGCAAAGAACCCGGATATATCCTTTGAAACACTCTATGATAAGTATATGGAGTATTTAGCTTTAAGGACAAGGGAAAGCACACTTAAAACCAGAGAAGGTATGTTAAAAAATCATGTTCTGCCCTACTTTAAAAATTATGCTATATCTGATATTACATCAGCAACTATTTTAGAATGGCAAAATTCTATGTTAAAAAAGGGGCTTAGTGCATCATATATGCACTCAATAAACGTCTATTTAAAGGCTATATTTAATTATGCAGTAGAATATCAGGGCTTGCCTAAAAACCCTTGTAATAAGTCAATAGGCTCTCTAAAATGTAAGAATGTAGACTTCTGGACGCCAGAAGAATATCATAAATTTATTGAGTGCTGCAAAAACAATATTGAGTATTACACATTGTTTGAAATTCTTTACTATACTGGAATGAGAGTTGGGGAAGTTCTTGCCCTTACTTTAAATGATATTGATTTTAAAAAGTGCGTTATCTATGTGAATAAAACCTATTACAGAATTACAGGAAAAGACTTGATAAATCCCCCTAAGACCAAAGGGAGTGAGCGAGAAGTATATATACCGCAGTTCCTTGTTGACGAAATAAAAGAATATGTGAGCCATTTATATAAGCCAGCTCCTGACGAAAGGCTATTTAATAAACGTCCACAGTATGTTAGAAGTATTTTAACAGATAGAGCTGAAAAGGCTGGTGTGAAGCAAATTCGAGTACATGATTTAAGACACTCTCACGCTTCTATGCTTATCAACTTAGGTGCAAATCCTTTGCTTGTTGCTCAGCGTTTGGGGCATGAGTCACCAGAAATAACATTAAAAACATACTCTCATCTATTCCCAACAGTTCAGACAGATATTGTCAACAAAATAGAAAAAATATAATTTTAGTATCATTTTAGTATCAAATAGCATTTTAAAAGAGCCGAAACCCTTATTTTACAAGGGAAAAGGCTCTTTTTATTATTATTTCATGACAATGTTAATAATTTTCTTCGGAACATAAATTTCCTTCACGATATTTCCTGTCAATTTATCTGCAATAGCTGCTTTACCTGCTTCAATCGCTTCTTCTTTTGTTGCCTCTGCACTGATGGAAATTACAGTTTTTGTCTTTCCGTTAATCTGAACAGGAACTTCGATTTCATCATCCTTCATAGCTTCTTCATCTGCTGTCGGCCACTGTGTGTGGAATACAGAGTCTGTATGACCATATTCCTGCCATAATTCTTCTGCCACATGAGGAGCAAACGGTGCTAAAAGCTGTACAAAGGCTTCAATAGTTGCTTTGTCTACGCCGCCTTCTTTTTTCGCAATCTCAATCAGCTTGTTATTGTATTCCATAAATCCGGAAATAACCGTATTCAGGCTGAAGCTTTCCAGACGCTGTGTAATGTCATAAACCAGTTTATGACGTATTTTTACCATTTCTTTTGTTTCTGCTACATTTGCTTCCTTGCTGTCCATAGCCAGTTTCCAGAAACGGTTAATGAAACGGTATACACCATCAATACCTCTGTCATCCCATTCTGCATCTAATTCCGGCGGACCTACGAATAATTCGTAAAGTCTTAATGCGTCACAGCCGTAGTCTCTTACTAAATCATCAGGAGAAACCACATTTCCTTTTGATTTACTCATCTTAATACCGTTCTTACCTGTAATCATACCCTGATTAAACAGTTTCAAGAATGGTTCGTCAAAATCAACTACGCCGATATCATGCAGGAATTTTGTGTAGAAACGGGAATACAGAAGATGCAGTACCGCATGCTCTACACCACCGATATACATATCTACCGGAAGATATTTTTCTGCTTTTTCTTTGGAAACCAATGCTTCTGTATTTTTATTATCTACATAGCGCAGGAAGTACCAAGAAGAACCGGCCCACTGAGGCATGGTATTGGTTTCTCTCTTAGCAGGCGCTCCACAGCATGGACAAGTAGTGTTTACCCATTCTTCAATGCCTGCCAATGGGGACTCTCCTGTACCTGTTGGCTCATAAGACTCTACATCAGGCAGTGTCAATGGAAGCTGGTCTTCCGGAACAGGCACATTACCGCAATTCGGGCAGTGAATAATCGGAATTGGTTCACCCCAGTAACGCTGACGGGAGAATACCCAGTCACGTAATTTGAAGTTTACGGTTTTGCGTCCGATACCCATTTTTTCAATCATTTCAGGAGCTTCTTTTTTCAGAACCGCAGACTCCATTCCATTCCATTCACCGGAGTTAATCATGGTTCCGGAAGCTTCTGTATAAGCTTCTGTCATGTTTTCGATTTCTTTTCCGTCTTTTGCAATAACCTGAATAATCGGAATATTGAATTTCTTTGCAAATTCAAAGTCACGGTCATCATGAGCAGGTACGCACATAATTGCGCCTGTACCATAGTCAGCCAATACATAATCAGATAACCAGATTGGAGTTTTCTTGCCATTTAATGGGTTAATTGCATAGCTTCCTGTAAACACACCTGTTTTTTCTTTGTCCTGAAGACGGTCTACGTTAGATTTCATAGAAGCGTCGTAAATATATTTTTCTACGGCTTCTCTCGTTTCGTCAGTTGCCAATTCTTTTGCCATCGCATGTTCCGGAGCTAATACCATAAAGGTTGCGCCGTGAAGTGTATCCGGTCTTGTAGTATAAACGGTGATTTTCTCGTCTTTTCCTTCTACTGGAAACTGCACTTCTGCACCATAGGATTTTCCAATCCATTCTGCCTGCATCTTTTTAACTTTTTCAGGCCAATCCAGTTTATCCAAATCATTTAATAAACGGTCTGCATATTTTGTAATTCTCAGCATCCACTGACGCAGATTTTTCTTTGTTACTTCTGCACCGCAGCGTTCACATTTACCATTTACAACTTCTTCATTTGCAAGACCTGTTTTACAGGAAGGACACCAGTTAATTGGGAATTCCTTCTCATAAGCCAGACCTTCTTTGAACATTTTCACAAAAATCCACTGTGTCCATTTATAGAATTCCGGATCTGTGGTATTTACTTCTCTGTCCCAATCATAAATAGCAGAAATATCATTTAACTGTCTTTTGAAGTTCTTTACATTTTCTGCTGTGGATTTAGAAGGATGCACACCCATTTTAATTGCATAGTTTTCTGCAGGAAGTCCAAAAGCATCCCAGCCCATTGGATGAATTAAATAATATCCCTGCATCATTTTAAAACGACTCCATACGTCAGAGATTACATAGCCTCTCCAGTGTCCTACGTGAAGACCGTTTCCTGATGGATATGGGAACATATCCAGACAATAATATTTTGGTTTTTTGCCATCATCAACATTTACCGGGTTTTCTTCCCAGTTTTTACGCCATTTCTGTTCAATCGCCTTATGATTATAAGGTACTGCCATTTTCTTTTCCTCCTGTATTGTAAAAATAAAGAAGCCCTCTCATCTCCTAATTCAGAGACGAAAGGGCTTAAATTCCGCGGTACCACTCTAATTCACAGATGCTTATCTGTGCACTCATTTTTCTGTAACGGGAAATCCCGCCCAAATCTACTTAAAGCAAAATACTGTTCAATTTGGGAACTCCGAGGCGAGTTGGGAAGCTTACGTATCTGCCTTGCACCAAACGGCAGCTCTCTTTATACGCAGTTTTTCTTAATACTCCTCTTCTACGTCTGTCTGTATGAAACTATACATATTTTACTCAGTGGTTTCTTTTTTGTCAACCCCTGTCTCCGGTTTTTTATCACCTAAAGCCGTTACTGTGGAAATCGGTTCTCCCGGAATAAAATGTACGGTCAAAGTATCGCCTACATCATATCCCACAATTTCCGGATATTCTGTCACCGGAACATCAAAAATATATTTCTGCGCTGTCTGTCCTGCTTCCAGTCCTTTTACTTCTGCGTTTTCACCACCCAGTGTAATATAGAAGTGAGAGTTTCCTTCAATAACTGCCTGTGCCATCTTTTCAATGGTTCCTGTCATGGAAATATCACTTTCTGTTCCCACACCTGATGCAATACCATTGTCTGCCAGCAGTTTTTCATAATTCTTCTCACATTCTGCAACGGTATCTCCAATGGCAACGGTCTGATATTTCTGCACATTTACCATAGCATATTTCTTTACAAGACCTGCGCCGTCCTTTAATGCCATAAAGTATGTCGGCTGGTCTGAAATATTCAGCAGAAGCGGGAATGCCGCCTGATATTTCAAGTTCTGTACCTGACCTTCTGCGGAGTCCATAGCAGAACGCTCCTGCGCTCCGTCACAGGCATAATATCTTGTTTCCATAGTTCTCTGGTTCATCAGTACAAATCCTACGTTGGATTTATCTCCGCTTACCGATGTGACACCGGTATATACCCATACGTCATCATCCAGTGCCAAATAGTTATTTCCGTCTGTTGTTTTCAGACATCCCTTCTGCCCTAAAACACTGTTAAAGAAACCGTTTTTCAACATTCCGTGGTAATTATAAAGCTCTAAAAGCAAGTCTGCCGGATATGCACGGTCTACCCACTGTGGGCAATCCTCAATTTTATAATCCTTTGTCTCACCTGTCTGTGCATTGCAAAGTACCACTCTGCCGATAGTCTGCCCTCCGAATAAACCGATGTTAAATTTCTTTACAGGACAAATCCAGTACGGTGTTCCTTCATCGTCAATTTCAAAGCTTAACTGGTCAAACATATAAGTCGGATATTTAAAACGCAAATGACGATAAATGTTTCGGTTAAAATATTCTGACTCTGAATATTTAATCGGTTTGTCCAATTTTACCAGTTCTGTATTCTGTGTTGCCATATCAATTCGGATATAGGCAGGAATTCCCTCCTTCTGGTTTGTCAGCCATTTAATTCCGCTGGCATATACAAGAGGTGTGACACGATAAGGCTGTCCCTGATAGTTAATCTGAGAATACAGACTGCTCACTTCAAACTGAGACACCATATCTACCATACTTCCCATTTTTCTGTTTCCCAGAAGCTCTGCGGAGTCTTTGTCTAACAGAGGAATTTGGTCATAACTGATTTCCTTAATGTCTTCTGTAAAATCTCTCTCTTCCGGTGTTACCAACTGCTGATATTTTTTCGCATTGACAATAGGGGAAGATAACAAAGTTCCCACACCATAAACAACAATAATTGCAAGAACCAAAAACAGTCCTGCTTTCATAACCTTACTGCTTTTGATTTCCTGTGGACTGCGAAGCTTCTTGCGGATCGCATAAATTACCAGCAGTAAAACAACTACCGTACCAAGGAAAAACCAAAATCCACTTTCGTGAATGTTAATTGCCGGCAATGTAATGTAATAATAAACAAATGCCAGAAGCAGTATACCAAGTCCTGCTGCAATTTTTTTCATACTTTCTACCAACCTTTCCAAGCAATTTTGCTTTGTTCAGTATTGTATCATCCTTTTTATCCGGTTACAACAGTAAAACGTAATTTCCTGTGAAATAAAAAAGAGGCTGCCGCTTTCAATACATATTCTGAATATTCAAAGCAACAACCTCTTATTTTTCAATTTTCTATCTTTTAATTATTCCTCTTCCGCTTTTGCACGAGCCGCAATTTCCTTCTCCTGAATATCAGAAGGTGCTTGTTCATAGCGGGCAAATTCATAAGAAAATTCACCGCTTCCTCCAGTCATGGAACGAAGGTCTGTGGAATATCCGTAAATGGAAAGCATTGGTACATCGGCTTCTACAACCGTGTAACCTTTCCGTGTAGTATCCGGGTTCATTCCCAGTACACGACCTCTTCTCTTGTTCAAATCGCCCATAACGTCTCCGGTAAATTTATCCAGTACGCTTACCTTCATGGATACGATTGGCTCTAACAATACAGGTGATGCTTCCATAAAGCCTTTCTTAAATGCCTGAATAGCTGCTGTTTTAAATGCCATTTCAGAGGAGTCTACCGGATGATAAGAACCATCATATAAAGTAGCTTTTACACCTACTACCGGATAAGAAGCAACAGGACCTTTTAATACAGACTCCTGAATACCCTTTTCTACTGCCGGGAAGTAGTTCTTCGGAACTGCTCCGCCTACAACAGTCTGTTCAAATACATACGGTGTTTCCAAATCGCCGGATGGTTCAAATGTCATTTTTACATGACCGTACTGTCCATGTCCGCCGGACTGTTTTTTGTATTTATATTCTACGTCTGATTTTTTACGAATAGTTTCTTTAAACGGAACTTTCGGTTCAGATAAAACAATATCTACTTTATAGCGTTCTTTTAATTTGCTTACTACAATATCAAGATGCTGTTCGCCGATACCATATAATAAAGTCTGACGGTTCTGTGCATCGTTGACTGCTTTCAATGTTAAATCCTCCTGCATCATCTTTGCCAATGCCTGAGATACTTTATCGTCATCACCCTTATTTACTGTCTGATAACGTTTGTAAGTATAAGGAGTGGAAATATCTGTTTTACCATAAAGGATTGGCGTAGTCTTTGTAGCCAGTGTGTCTCCTGTTGTTACGGTACTGAGTTTGGCAATAGCGCCGATATCTCCCGCATGAAGCTCTGCTACTTCTATTGGTTTAGAACCTTCCAGAACATAGAGTTTGTTCAGCTTTTCTTCGGAGTCCTTGGATACGTTAAAGAGAACATCGTCTCCTTTAATAACACCGGAGCATACCTTAACCAGTGAATATTTACCTAAGAAAGGATCTACGATTGTCTTAAATACATAAGCTGATTTTGCTTTTGTAAAATCGTAGTTTGCCTGATAAATTTCATTGGTTTTTGTGTTCATACCTGCACAGGTCTTCTGATCCGGACTTGGGAAATATCCGCAGATATCATCCAAAAGGTTTGCCACACCCTGAATATTTACAGCAGAACCCATACATACCGGAATAATGCTTCCGTCAGAAATATTCATCTTCAATGCAGCGGAAACCTCTGCTACGGAAAATTCTTCTCCTGCAAAATAACGATCCATAAATTCTTCGCTGATTTCAGCCACAGACTCCATTAAAGTCTCATGATATTTCTCTAAATATTCATTCAGATATTCCGGAACAGGGCATTCCTTTTTCTGTCCTCTTTCAATATATCTTCGACCTGCCTGTTTTACGATATTTACATATCCCACAAATTTACCGTCTTCTCGAATTGGCATGTGCAACGGCGCAATTTTTTTGCCGTACAGCTCTGTAAGCTGCTCTACTACCTGACGATAGCTGACATCATCAATATCCATTTCCGTAACAAAGAACATTCTTGGGAGATTATATTTTTCGCACAGCTCCCATGCCTTCTGTGTTCCTACCTGAACACCGTCTTTACCGGAAACAACGATAATCGCTGCGTCAGCCGCTCCTACTGCTTCTTCAACTTCCCCCACGAAATCGAAATAGCCCGGAGTATCCAATACATTAATTTTTACTTTTCCCCATTCAACCGGAATTACAGATGTAGAAATTGAAAATTTTCTCTTTATTTCTTCTTTATCAAAATCACTGATTGTGTTGCCATCTGTTACCTTTCCTAATCGGCTTGTAATACCTGATAAATAAGCCATTGCCTCTGCCAGACTTGTTTTTCCGGCGCCCCCATGACCAAGCAGGACCACATTTCTAATTCTGTCGGTTCTAAAAACGTCCATATGTAATACCTCCCAAATATATTATGTGTATATTTTACTAAAAAAATTGATATATTTCAAGTATTTTATTCAAATTAAACAAGTTTTTTTCTTCTTTTATTCGACTGCATCCATAGAATTGACAATTACAAAAACCTGTCATAAAATGATACTGTTTGACAGGAGTTTAATTAGAAGGAGTATGGAACTATATGGAAACCACAACTATTGGTTTTATCGGTCTGGGGCTGATTGGCGGCTCCATTGCAAAAGCAATACGAAAATTTCATCCGGATTATCAGATTATCGCTTATAACCGCACAACAGATACATTAAAGGATGCGGTTTTTGACGGAATTGTAGACATTCCCTGCAATGAGCACGACCCACGCTTTGCCCTTTGCGACTATATCTTTTTATGCGCTACAGTAGATTATAACATCGAATGTCTTCCGTGGCTGAAGCAGGTTATCCGTCCCAGTTGTATCCTCACGGATGTAGGCAGTGTAAAAGGAGAAATTCATCGAAAAATCACAGAGCTTGACATGGCTTTCAATTTTATCGGGGGACATCCCATGGCAGGCAGTGAAAATATGGGGTATGAACACTCCACAGACCATTTAATTGAAAATGCTTATTATATTCTTACCCCCTCTGAGGAGGTCAGTCTTGATAAAATAGGAAAGTATACAGAACTGGTAACTTCCATTGGCGCTTTGCCTATGATTTTGACTTGGGACGAACATGATTTTATTACTGCGGCAATCAGTCATCTGCCCCATATTGTGGCAGCGTCTCTCGTAAATGTGGTAAAGAAACTGGACTCTCCTCTGGAGCACATGAAAACCATTGCAGCAGGCGGCTTTAAGGATATTACCCGTATTGCATCTTCTTCTCCATATATGTGGCAGCAGATTTGTCTGGAAAATCCGGAACATATCTCGAAAGTTTTAGATGAATACATACGCTTAATTGTACAGGCAAAATATTTAGTAGATCAAAAAGACGCTGACGGGCTTTATGATATGTTTTCCCAGTCCAAAGAATATCGAAATTCCTTTAGCGATGCCCCCAGCGGACCAATCAAAAAGGATTTTGCACTCTATTGCGATATTATTGATGAAACAGGTTCTATCGCTACCATTGCAACTATTCTTTCTATGAATAATATCAGCATCAAAAACATCGGTATTCTTCATAACAGAGAATTTGAAGACGGTGTATTAAAAATCGAATTTTATGACGAAGACGCTTTAAAACAGGCTGCGGAACAGCTTACAAAGCGCAACTATAAAATTTATGAGAGATAGGAGGTTCTTCTATGGTTTTTAAAAAATCTGCTCCTCTTAGAGGAGAAATCACAGTTCCGGGAGACAAATCCATCTCTCACAGAGCTGTTATGTTCGGAGCGCTGGCAAAAGGAACAACTTCCATTAGCAATTTTTTAAAAGGCGCTGATTGTCTGTCTACCATCTCCTGCTTTGAAAAAATGGGCATTGAAATTGAACAGCTTCCTTCGGAAATTTTAATTCACGGCAAAGGACTTCACGGCTTAAAAGCTCCTGAAACGATTTTAGATGCAGGAAACAGCGGAACTACTACCCGCCTTTTATCCGGTATTTTAGCCGGACAGACTTTTTGTACCACTTTAACCGGAGATGCTTCTATTCAGAAACGTCCTATGACACGAATTATCACTCCCCTTTCCCAAATGGGAGGCGAAATTGAAAGTATATCCGGCAACGGCTGTGCGCCGCTGAAAATAACAGGACATCCTTTAAAACCTATCCATTATCTTTCACCGGTAAGCTCTGCACAGGTAAAATCCTGTGTTTTATTAGCCGGAATGTATGCAGATGGCATTACAAAGGTAACAGAACCTTATCTCTCCCGCAACCATTCAGAACTGATGCTCCGCTCTTTTGGTGCCGACGTTATTTCTGAAGGAACAACTGCATCTATTGCAGGCAATCCCGTTTTAGAAGGACAAAAGGTCATTGTTCCCGGAGATATTTCTTCTGCGGCTTATTTTATTGCCGCCGGACTTTTAATCCCCGGTTCTGAAATTTTAATCAAAGATGTAGGAATAAATCCTACACGAGATGGAATTCTAAAAGTATGCGAAGAAATGGGCGCAGATATTCAGCTTTTAAATAAGAGGGAATACGGAAAAGAGCCTGTGGCCGATATTCTGGTAAAACACAGCGAGTTAAAAGCAACAGTTATCGAAGGCGCACTTATTCCCACTCTCATTGACGAACTTCCGATGCTTGCTGTTATGGCAGCCTTTGCCCAAGGTACTACCGTCATCCGTGATGCGCAGGAATTAAAGGTAAAAGAGTCTAACCGTCTGGATATTATTGTGCAGCATTTATCTGCTATGGGAGCTGATATTATTCCTACGGAAGACGGCATGGAAATACATGGAGGCAAGCCTTTAAAAGGCGCTGTTTTAGACAGCTATATGGATCACAGAATTGCCATGTCCTTTGCCGTTGCCGGTATGGCTGCTGACGGAGAAACAGAAATTTTAAATGCTTCCTGCGTAGATATCTCCTATCCTGAATTTTATCGGGATATGGCTGCAATTTCTGCTTCATAAGGTCGTTAAATTTTAAACAAATTTTAGAATTTCTATATATTTTTTTATTGATTTATTGTAGTAAATATGTATAATATAGAAGAGAAGCAGGGTTTTCCCCTTCTTTAAAAAAGGATATCGCAAACCTGTCTTGGCAGGTGAGATTATCGTAATTAATATAAGAGAAAAGAGGTACATGTAAGATGGCAGAATTGAATTTAAGCAAATACGGCATCACTGGAACAACTGAGATTGTTCACAACCCTTCTTATGAATTATTATTCGCTGAAGAAACAAAACCGGAACTGGAAGGCTTTGAAAAAGGTCAGGAAAGTGAACTGGGTGCAGTTAACGTAATGACAGGTGTATACACAGGACGTTCTCCTAAAGACAAATTCATCGTTATGGATGAAAACTCTAAAGACACTGTATGGTGGACTTCTGATGAATACAAAAACGACAACCATCCAGCTACACAGGAAGCTTGGGATGCTGTAAAAGATATCGCTTTAAAAGAACTTTCTAACAAAAAACTGTATGTTGTAGATGCTTTCTGCGGTGCAAACAAAGATACACGTATGGCCATCCGTTTTATCGTAGAAGTAGCTTGGCAGGCACATTTTGTTACAAACATGTTCATTCAGCCTACTGAAGAAGAGCTGAAAGACTTCGAACCAGACTTTATCGTATACAATGCTTCTAAAGCAAAAGTTGAAAACTACAAAGAATTAGGATTAAACTCTGAAACAGCTGTTATGTTCAACATCACAAGCCGTGAGCAGGTTATCGTAAATACATGGTACGGCGGAGAAATGAAAAAAGGTATGTTCTCCATGATGAACTACTACCTTCCATTAAAAGGTATCGCTTCCATGCACTGTTCTGCAAACACAGACTTAAACGGTGAAAACACAGCAATCTTCTTCGGACTTTCCGGAACAGGAAAAACTACACTTTCCACAGATCCAAAACGTCTCTTAATCGGTGATGACGAACACGGCTGGGATGACAACGGTGTATTCAACTTCGAAGGCGGATGCTACGCAAAAGTTATCGACTTAGACAAAGAGTCTGAACCAGACATCTACAATGCAATCAAACGTAACGCTCTGCTTGAAAACGTAACATTAGATGCAGAAGGAAAAATCGACTTTACAGATAAGAGCGTAACAGAAAATACTCGTGTATCTTATCCGATTAACCATATTGAAAATATTGTTCGTCCTGTATCTTCTGCTCCTGCTGCAAAAGAAGTTATCTTCTTATCCGCAGACGCGTTTGGTGTATTACCTCCAGTATCTATTCTGACACCGGAACAGACACAGTATTACTTCCTTTCCGGATTTACAGCAAAATTAGCTGGTACAGAACGTGGAATTACAGAACCTACACCAACATTCTCCGCTTGCTTCGGACAGGCATTCTTAGAGCTGCATCCTACAAAATATGCAGAAGAGCTTGTTAAGAAAATGCAGCAGAGTGGAGCAAAAGCTTACCTTGTAAACACAGGATGGAATGGTACAGGAAAACGTATCTCCATTAAAGATACTCGTGGTATCATCGACGCTATCTTAAACGGAGACATCTTAAACGCTCCTACAAAGAAAATTCCATACTTCAACTTCGAAGTACCAACAGAACTTCCGGGTGTTGATGCAAACATTCTTGATCCTCGTGACACTTATGCAGACGCTTCCGAATGGGAAACAAAAGCAAAAGATTTAGCACAGAGATTTATCAAAAACTTTGCTAAATACGAAGGAAACGAAGCTGGTAAAGCATTAGTTGCTGCCGGTCCTCAGGAATAATTGAAGACAGTAAAAGAGGTAGCGGCTGAAATTCAGCCAACTACCTCTTTTTTTAATATTCCAAACCCATTTCCTAAATGCTTTCCTTCCAACAAATAATTTCTGGCAGCTTTTTGTAATCCTGTACTTTGAGGATATTTTGTATAATCCTCCTGCTCTTTTCCAAAAATACGCTGTTCTGCCTGTCTGACATCATAATCAACTTCTTTAATTTCAAAGAATTCCTGAAATTTCACAATATTAGATGACTTAGAAAGAACTTCCTTCAGCCCCGGATATAACAGCCAGGAATGACAAAAATAAATATAATCTCCTTTAAAAAATTGTTCTGCTTTTTGAAAGGAGTTCCTGCATTTTTCTATATCCAGCTTCTCTCCCGCAGGAATATGAATACTGATAGCCGGTGTCTTCTTTCCTTCACAGTAATATGTAGTTTTTTCAAATTGTAATCTTCCCAATCGAAAAAGTCTTCCATCTAAATGTATAGAAAGCCACTGAGGCTTGTTCAATCCGTATTCCTTAAATTTTTCCTTACAATCCTCTGACCAAATTGTCAAATCATAAAAAGTATCATAATAGATTTCATCAGAAATACCCATTTTGCAAAATTCCGGATATTTTTCACAGGCCATTCTGCTGTATAAGTATAACAATTTTATTCGATAATTTTTTTCCTGTACAATTCTTTCAAAAAAAGTTTCCCGTGTATAAAGAAAAGCTTCTTTGAAATTTTCATATTCCTGTTCTGATAGAGGAAGAGCTAAAAGTTCTTTTTTTGCTTCTGAATTCAAGGATATCTTCTCTAAAAATTCCGCCAGTTCCATAAGCAGTTACTCAATAAACATGGCATCGCCAAAACTGAAAAAGCGATAACGCTCTTTTACTGCTTCTTCATAGGCATGCATAATCTTTTCTTTTCCTGCCAGCGCAGAAACCAGCATCAAAAGTGTAGACTCCGGCAAGTGAAAATTAGTAATTAAAGCATCAATCATCTTGAATTGGTAACCGGGATAGATAAAAATATCCGTCCAGCCGCTTTTAGCCTGTAAAATTCCATTTTCATCCGTAGCAGACTCAAGTGTTCTGCAGCTGGTAGTTCCTACGGAAATCACTCTTCCACCCTTTGCCTTTGTTTCATTGATAATTTTTGCCTGTTCTTCTTCTACTACATAAAATTCAGAATGCATATGATGATTTTCTACATCATCTACCTTCACAGGACGAAAAGTACCAAGTCCCACATGAAGAGTTACATGAGCAATTTTCACACCTTTTTTTTCTATTTTTTCTAATAATTCCTTTGTAAAATGAAGTCCCGCTGTAGGCGCTGCTGCACTTCCTTCATTTTTTGCATATACCGTCTGATAACGTTCCTTATCCTGCAGTTTATGAGTAATATAAGGAGGCAGAGGCATTTCTCCCAGTTTGTCCAATATTTCTTCAAAAATCCCTTCATACTGAAACTGTATCAGACGATTTCCTTCTTCTACAATATCCAGTACTTCTCCAATTAAAAGTCCGTCACCAAAGCTGATTTTTGTTCCCGGTTTTGCCTTTTTCCCCGGTTTCACTAAGGTTTCCCATACATTATTCTCTCTTCGTTTTAATAAAAGGATTTCAATCCCTGCATCTGTTCCGATTTTACTTCCATATAAACGGGCCGGTATAACTCTTGTATCATTGATAACAAGACAATCCTCCGGATTTAAATAATCAATAATATGTTTAAAATCCGTATGGCAGATTTCACCGGTTTCTTTGTCCAAATGCATCAGTCTGGAAGATGATCGATCTAATAATGGGTCCTGAGCAATCAGTTCTTCTGGTAAATCATAATAAAAGTCTGCTGTTCTCATGGTTTCTCCTCTCTACTATCTGACATAATATACCACATCTTCTTCAAGAAGTACTGCCTTGTTTTCTTTGATTTCTACAATATTCACACTGCAGTTAGGTGGAACTTTTCCATGCCAGAAATTTACAATATCTGCGTCTTCATATACATTCTGTAAAAGAGCACGCACTGCACACCCATGAGAAGCAATCAGTATATTTTTGTCCTGCAATTCTTCTCTGGAAGTAATATCTTCCCAGAAATCTCTGGTTCTGGCACAAATCTGAGTAAGTTCCTCTCCTCCCCTAGGAGCTTTATAATCTTTTGTATTATGGAAAAAATTATAAAGCATTTCCTGAGGAAGCAGGGAGGAATTTTCTCCCTCCCATTCGCCGAAACAGATTTCCTGTATTCTTTTATCCTCATAAATAGGAACTTCTCTGTTATAAAGAGCCAATTTTGCCGTATCTTTTGCTCTTTTTAAGGGGCTGGTAAAACAACAGTAAAAAGGAATTTCTTTCAGTGCCTCTCCTGTTTTTTCTGCCAGCGCAATACCATTTTCATTTAACTCAGTGTCAGAAGCACCCTGCAGCCTTTTTTGCACATTCCACTGGGTTTCTCCATGTCTAAGAATATATAACTTCATAATTACTTACGCAGCTCGATACCAAGTCTTTCCAGACCATTGAGGATTTTTTTCATGGCTGCATTTACATCTGCATCCTCTAAAGTTCTGTCTTTTGCACGGAAGGTAACAGAGTATGCCATAGATTTATAGCCTTCCTTAATCTGACTTCCTTCATAAATATCGAACAGCTGGTAATTTTCCAGAATTTTTCCACCTCTTTGTGCAATCACTGCTTCGATTTCTCCTGCTAATACTTCTTTCGGAACTACCATACTGATGTCACGGCTTACAGCAGGGAATTTTGCAATACCTTCGTACTTTCTGTCAAAAGTTGCGAAGTCTAAAATTGCAGGAATATCCAGAACAGCTACATAAGCTTTTTCTCCGATACCATAAGAAGCTGCAACAGTTGGGTGAACCTCTCCCATATATCCGATTACAGTCTTGTCATAAATAATTTCTGCCTGACGTCCCGGATGAAGGAATGGTTTGCCTGCATTTGGATTATATTCTTCCTTTTTATGCATGCCGATTTTGTCTAAGAATTCTTCTACAACACCTTTCATGGAGAAGAAATCTCCTGCGCCATACATTCCTAATGTGAACATCATTCTTTCTTCCGGAAGCTCTGTTAAAGGTAATTCTTTTGGAAGATAGATATTTCCTAATTCGTATAAACGAACATCTTTATTTCTTCTCTTATAGTTTGTTCCCAGAGATGTGAGCATACCATTTAAAGAAACAGTTCTCATAATACTGAAATCTTCTCCTAAAGGATTAGAAATCACAATGGCTTTTCTTAACTCATCATTTTCAGGAATTAATAATTTATCAAACACTTTCGGACTTTCAAAAGAATAGCAGTATCCCTGAGAAAATCCGTTAAACTCTGCCATATCTCTTGCAACCTGTTCAATACGCAGTTTAAATGGAAGCTTTCCTGTAGTTGCCTCACCTTTTGGCAATGTTGTAGGAATGTTATCATAGCCATAAAAACGAGCTACTTCTTCTGCTAAATCTGCAATACGGAAAATATCATGTCTGAAAGTAGGCGCTACAATTTCTCCTGTACTTTCATCATATTCTAATTCAACTCTGCTTAAATATTCTAACATTTCTTCTTTAGAAAGCTCTGTTCCCAGAAGGCTGTTAATCTTATCTGCATCAAAAGCAACACGTACCGGCTCTTTTACTTTTGAATATACATCTGCCATACCGCCTACAACTTCACCGCAGCCAAATTCTTCGATTAGCTGACAAGCTCTGTCAATAGCTGCCTGTGCATTATTCGGGTCTAATCCTTTTTCAAATTTACCGGAAGCATCTGTACGAAGTCCCACTTTTTTGCTGGACAGACGGATATTCACACCGTCAAAGCATGCTGCTTCTAACAGAACCGTTGTTGCATTTTCTGTAATCATGGAGTTTTCTCCACCCATAATTCCGGCAATTCCAACAGGCTTCTTTCCATCGCAAATCATCAGTACAGAGTCATCTAATACGCGTTCCTGTCCGTCCAAGGTAACGAATTTTTCATCTTTTTTCGCACGGCGGACAATAATTTCCTGTCCTTCAATAGTATCCATATCATAAGCATGCATTGGCTGTCCAAATTCTTCCATAACATAATTGGTAATGTCTACCAGATTGTTGATCGGACGAATACCGTTAGCTGCCAGGCAACGCTGCATCCATTTTGGTGAAGGTCCAATTTTTACATTTTTTACCATTCTCGCACAGTAACGAGGACAAAGATCTTTGTCTTCTACAGTTACTTTTACATAATCGTTTACATCTTCAGAATTTCCTTTCACTTCTACAACCGGTGGGTAAAATGGCTTCTGGAAAGTAGCTGCTGCTTCTCTTGCAATACCGATAACACTGTAACAGTCTACACGATTAGAAGTAATTTCATATTCAAATACCACATCATTGAAACCCAAAGCTTCAATTGCACTTGCTCCAACTTCTGCGTCTTCCGGAAAAATATAAATTCCATCTTCTGCCGCTTCCGGATAGAACTCTGTTGTAGAGCCCAGTTCTTCAATAGAGCACATCATACCGCAGGACTCTACGCCACGCAGTTTTCCTGTTTTAATTTTTGTTCCGCCAGCAACACTTCCGCCGTCTAATACAACCGGAATTTTATCCCCTTCCTGTACGTTGGATGCACCTGTTACAATCTGAACCGTTTCTGTTCCGATATTTACCTGACAAACAATCAATTTATCCGCATCCGGATGTCTTTCAATTTTTTCAATCTGTCCAATGACAATCTTTTCAAGGTCTGCATCCAGTTCTTCAAAACCTTCTACCTTTGTTCCTGATAAGGTCATTGCATCTGTATATTCCTGTGCAGTAACATCTAAATCCGGCACATATTTTTTAATCCATGATAATGATGTATTCATTTTTTTCTCTCCTCCTAGAACTGACGTAAAAATCTTGTGTCATTTTCATATAATAAACGCATATCGTCGATTTCATATTTTAAAAGTGCAATACGTTCAAGACCTACGCCAAATGCAAATCCTGTATATTCTTCCGGATCAATTCCACACATTTCCAGAACATGAGGATGTACCATACCACAACCTAAAATTTCAATCCAGCCGGAACCTTTACAGAAACGACAGCCCTTGCCTCCACATTTGAAGCAGGAAACGTCTACCTCTGCACTTGGCTCTGTAAACGGGAAATGATGAGGACGGAATTTTGTTTTTGTCTCCGGTCCGAACAATTCCTTTGCAAACTCTTCTAAAGTTCCCTTTAAATCTGCAAATGTAATGTGCTTGTCAATAACCAGCCCTTCTATCTGATGGAAAGATGGAGAATGTGTGGCATCTACTTCGTCAGAGCGGAATACTCTTCCCGGTGCAATCATACGAATTGGCAGTTTGCCCTGTTCCATTACTCGCGCCTGTACCGGTGAAGTCTGTGTACGAAGTACAATATTTTTATTTACATAGAAAGTATCCTGTTCATCTTTTGCAGGATGTCCTTCCGGAATATTTAATTTTTCAAAATTATACAAATCATATTCTACTTCAGGACCTTCTACTACTTCATAGCCCATACCGATGAAAATTCTTTCAACTTCTTCCAGAGCAATGGTATTTGGGTGACGATGCCCGATTTCCATTTTCTTTGCAGGAAGTGTTACATCAATCACTTCTTCTTTTAACTTTTTCTCTAAAGCTTCTGCTTCTAATTTTGTCTTTGTCTCTTCTAAAAGGCCTTCTAACTCAGCTCTTACCTCATTTACCCACTGACCAACTTTTGGTCTGTCTTCCGGGGCAACATCTTTCATTCCTTTTAAAACTGCAGTTAATTCACCCTTTTTACCTAAAAATGCAACACGCACTTCATTTAACTTATCCAAAGAATTTGCTTCCTGAATACGCTTTGCAGCTTCTTCCTGAATATGCTGTAATTTTTCTTTCATGACTTTCTCCTTTTATTTCTATATTTAGATGCAAAGAAAAAAACTCCGCCCCTAAAAGGGACGAAGTCATTACAATCTCGCGGTACCACCCTCGTTCCTGTCAAACACATGACAGGCACTCGTATCTGTTTAACGCACAGTTACGTCATCTCCTACTTCTGTAACATACAGTTTCAAAAATGCAGCTCCGGTGGGAATTTCAATATCTGTCTGAACTGAGGAAAGCTTGCAGCCAATGACTTTCCATCTCTGGCAGAAAACAGGTATCTACTGACACTTTCTTTGCTTTTTTCATATCTGCCCTTTATTTTAGCCACTTTCTTATCTGATGTCAAGATTTTCTTTCATCTTCTTCCTTTTCTTCATCCTCATCACTCTTTAAAAGCTGATAATATTCTCTTCTGATTGTCTGTGCCGCCATCTGATGAACCTGTTCGATTTTCTCTTCAAAATAATGGTTTACCTGTGCACCAATCATCACAAACATCATACAAAAGTATAGCCACAGCAACACCAATACAATGGTTGTCATACTTCCATACATATTTGCGGCTCCGTTATAAAAATCAATATACAAAGAAAAACAAAAAGAAAACGCAGACCAGCATACAGCACACAAAAGTGCTCCCGGAAACTGACTTCGAAAGGTTGCTTTTCTATTAGGAATAAATTTATACATCAGCAGAAAAACAAGGCACAATGCACTGAGAGTAATTACTACCCTCATACTGATAATCATAGTTACAATTTTTTCCATAAAAGGGAAATGGCTGCTAAGCTCTCTTTGTAAACTATTTCCGAATACCTGTAAGATCAGTGTCAATATAATTGATATTACAAAAACTAAGGTATAAAACACTGCCCGAATTCTGCTGACCAGAAAGTTTCTGGTTTCTTTTACTTGATAAATGTTATTAAATCCTCTGGTCAATGCCTGTATTCCCTTCCCTGCAGACCACATGGCAATCACCGCAGAAATTGGTACAACACCCAGAGATTTTTCATAAACCTCGTTTACAATACTTTGTATAAATGTCTCAAAATTCTCCGGACATACTTGAAGTACAGCATTAACCACCTCTGTTTTTGTCAAAGGCGTATATTTTACAGAAGTCATCAAAAGAAGCATGAACGGGATAAAAGAGAGTATGATAAAATATGCCGCCTGTGCCGCATAAGCAGTTACATGACGTTCATTCATACTATCCATAAATCCTTTGATTATATTAAGGAAACGTTTTACCACACTCTCACCCCCATCTTCTTAACAATATGAGCAATTGTATCATGGATTTTCTTTCTTGACAATATCCTGCACCTGCCCAAGCTCTACTTCCTGATAGAAATAGTTCAAAATTTCCTCATAAGTTTTTCCCGTGTCTGCCATGCCCTTTGCTCCATTCTGGCTCATACCTACACCATGACCATAGCCTCCGCCTTTTATCTGATAACCGGTCCACACACCTGCCGTATCTGTCTGTTCTTCCATTGTAAAATAAGCGCTAGGAAGGAGCTTTCCCCCTTTTACAGAAGAACCGTCCTGTCGAATAATTTCTGCTCCCAAAGGCGCTAATACAGAACGAATATCATATTCACTATAAAAGCTTTTTGCTCCTTGCTCTGTTTCCACCTTCAGATGCAGTACCGCATCCCCTTCTCCTTTTTCTACAATTTCCACCCTTTGTACCTCTTTTACTTCCGGCAATAACTGCTGTACATTTTTCAAAATATTTTCTTTGGAAACAAGAACCTCCCACTGATGCCAAGGCTCTTGGGAGTCGTAAGTACAATCCACACTTTTTAGATAAGAGGCAGGAGACGCTGTTTCCCACACCTCGTCGGTACTGGTTTTTCCATGAGAAGTGGAGAAATAATATGCCTGAATAGGATTTCCGTCTTTTAAAAGGATTTCTCCTTTTGTTTCCCGCACGGCTTCATTGGCAGACTCCGCCTCCGCTGTATTTTGATATACCTGATAAGAAACACTGTCATCTACCTGTCCGTGAAGCTGCTCTAATTTTTTGCTTTCAAGCTGTACGCAGGCATAAGTCCTTGCACACACTGCCTGTGCTTTTAAAGCTTCTTTAGGATAAGAGGACGGCATTTCACTGGGTACAACTCCGCAGAGATAATCCTCCAAAGGCAGTTCATTGACAAAATGCAGTCCATATTCATCTTCATAAATTTCTAAGCTCCCTTTATAAGAGGGCACACCCTGTCCTCTTTTTAAAGAAGTAAGGGCAATCCTACATTCCTGATTTTCCGGCAAAAACCTCAGGCTGCCATTTGCAAGTTCTTGGCAGCCTGTTTTCAAAGTTATTTTTTCTCCGGAAGAAAATGTTTTCTGAATTACACCTTCCGTTTGATAATTCCCCTGAAATTCCAAGGAAACCTCTGAATGGTAATAGCTTTCATAATCATTTGTCATTAAAACCACACGAATAGAAGGTTCTTCCATAGCTTCCTCTGGCGCTTCTGCCTCCTGCTGTGGCTGTGACTCTTTCGGAAGTTCCGTTTTTGCACTTGCCCATTCATTCTCCTTTTGTGCATACTCTCTTAGAATTTCCTTTTCTGTGACCGCTTTCCTTTCTCCTGCTTTTCCGGCACACCATACAATCAAAATTCCTATAAGAGCAATGAGAATAATCAGGAGCTTCCATTTTAACTTTTCTTTCCAATTCATACTCCTAATATATGCTTTTTCTTCCTTATTCATGCAAAGAGTCAAAAAAAGGCTATGACATGAGGTTCTTTCGATTGCTTTCTCATGTCATAGCCTATTTTATCTGTTATTTTCTCACAGAAAATTTATAAATCGTTGTTGTATCGTATTTTTCTCCTGCTTTTAATACAGAGCTCTGAAAAGCAGCTTGATTGCAGGCATCCGGATAATACTGTGTTTCCATACAGAAACCTCCCCGTTTACCATATACGCATCCGTCTTTTCCCTGTTCCTGCTCAATAAAGTTTCCGATATAGAACTGCATCCCCGGTAAATCGGTAAAGACTTCCATAACAATACCGGACTCCTCTGAAAATGCTTCTGCCGCTTTTTTCATTTCTCCCTTCTCTCTGGACAATGCGTAATTGTGGTCATAACCGCCGCCAAATTTTAACTGGTCAAAATCTGCTTCTACATCCTGTCCGATTTTCTTTGGCTTTGTGAAATCCATCGGTGTTCCTTCTACCGGCAGGATTTCTCCTGTGGGAATTGCCTGAGAGTCAGATACCGGTGTATATTCCGGAGCAAAAATCTGTACGGTATGGTTAAGCATTGCTTCTGCCCCTGCATGGTGTCCTGCCAGATTAAAATAGGAATGATTTGTCATATTTACCACGGTATCTGCATCTGCGCTTCCCTGATAATGCAAAACAATCTCATTGTCATCTGTCAACTCATAAGTCACATATCCTGTAAAGTTCCCCGGAAATCCCTGATCCCCGTCAGGACTTAAAATGCAAAAAGTAACTGCATTTTTTTCTTCATCTATCTCTGTTACATTCCATACTCTGGTACGGTACCAGTTTGGACCGCTATGTAAGTTATTAACATTGTCATTCACTGCAAGAGGATACTCTTTTCCATTGATAGAAAATGCTGCGTTTTTAATACGGTTTCCGTTTCTTCCAATGGTTGCTCCGAAATGTCCCGGATTTTTATAATATCCCTCAACAGTATCATATCCTAAAGCAACGTCAATTTTATTTCCGTCTTTATTCGGTACTAAAATCTGTACTAAAGTTGCTCCAAAGTCTGTTACCGTAATTGTCATTTGATTTTTATTTGTAATACTGTATAAAAATACTTCCTGATTGTCCATACTTTTTCCAAAGGACTGTTTTGTAATACCCATTTTATCCCTCTCCTGTCTCTTGAAGTTTCCTATGAAATAAAAAAATAAGCCCCGAAAGGCTTTTTTTAATCCCAGAGTGCCGTTTCCTATCTTCTGACTCCTAGCTTATGCTAGGTGGGCAACCGCAACCGACTCGCTGTCTTCCGCTGCGCAATGACGGCTTGACATTAAATCGGCAATATAGGAATCCCGTTTAAAGTAATGTAGGTTCAAAATAAATAAGATTATCGCACACCCCAGGATTTCATATCATTATTATACTCTAGTATATGAAATTTTTCAACCAAAAATACGCAGTTGAAAAGAAAAAAATCAAAAGATTTTACGCTCTCTTTTCCACGTAAGCAAGACAGATTTTTCTTACTTCTTCCATACGCTCTTTTGTCTTTGGATTTGTATAATTCATGCGGTCAATATTATGATTGATATAATCATGCTCCTGGATATATCCAAAGCTGGAAGCAAAATTCAAATCAAAGATAAATGCCAGATAGGAGATCCACATGTCCAAATGTGTGGTTCTCTCATTTCTTAAAATACTGCGTTCCTCTCGGATTGCTTCCATAATATTATCAGACACTTCCTCTGTCTCTACGATTTCCTTCGACACATCAAAATGCGCTTCCAGACTTTCTGTTGCTTTCACTCGGAAATTATCCAATTTATCTGCATCTCGGATTAGTTTGCAATGAAGTAAAATTCGTTCATCTTTCATTTCAGGCAACTGATAAGCAGAATGCCAATAAATGGCTTCCCGAATGATTTCGTCATACTTATCTGTTTCGATAAAATCACGGATTTTCCCTTCTTCAAATAACACCTGCACTCCAAACTTGGCATGATCCATAATATTATCATCATAGCTGTTGTATTTCTTTAGCTGCTCAAATCTTCCGATATCATGTAAAAGCGCTATTAAAAGTGCCAGTTCCCTGTCTTCTTCCGAAATCTTCTCTCTGGTTGTAATATATTCTGCTGCTTTTACCACACAAAAGGTATGAACTCTTTTTAACTTAATCTTCTCATCTTTTGCATCATAAGCACTTAAATATTCCTGAAAGCTCTTTCTTGCATATTCTAAATCAATTCCTGACATTTTACCTTTCCTCTTTAAATTCCCAATATTTCCATAACGGTCTCTGCCATCTGTGACACCTGTGCTGTTGTGTTGTGACGAATTTCGGCTGTACGAATTTCTTCGATTGCCTGAGGCACGGGAATTTTTGCAAGTTCAGATAATTCATCCACTAACTGGAAATCTTCCATATCTTCGTATTTTTTATCTATGGCAGTCATGACACTTCTCGTAAATTTGAAGGGACTTGCTGTTGAAGCAATAACCGTCTTTGTATTGTCCTGTGTCTCTTTTTTATATTTTTCATACACAGCTTTCCCTACGGCTGTATGAGTATCCAGTACATATCCTGTTTCTTCGTATACCTGTCGGATTGTCTGTGCAGTTTCTTCTTCATTGGCATAATTTCCATAGAATTCTCGAAGCTTTTCCTTCATTTCTTCTGTAATTTCATATTTGCCCTCTGCCCCTAGCTGCTCCATGAAATTACGGTTTTTCTCTGCATTATTTCCCGCAATTTTATAAATCAATCGTTCCAGATTGCTGGAAATCAGAATATCCATTGAAGGAGAATTTGTCAAACGGAAATCACGGTTTCTGTCATAGCATCCTGTTCTAAAAAAGTCATACAGCACCTTATTTTCATTGGAAGCACAGATAAAACGGGCAATAGGAATTCCCATTTCTTTTGCATAATACGCTGCCAGAATATTTCCGAAGTTTCCGGTAGGAACTACCACGTTTATCTGTTCATTCTCTTGAATTTCTCCTGCTTCCATCAATCTTAAGTATGCGTATACATAATAGGCAATCTGCGGCACAAGGCGTCCGATATTGATAGAGTTTGCAGAAGAAAACTGAAAGCCTGCGCCTGCCAGCTTTTCTTTCATTTCTTTATCATTGAAAATATTTTTTACACCTGTCTGAGCATCGTCAAAATTACCATAAATTCCCACAACGGCTGTATTTTCTCCCTTTTGTGTAAGCATCTGTTTTTCCTGAACAGGACTTACTCCGTCCTTTGGATAGAAGACAATAATGCGTGTTCCCGGCACATCTGCAAATCCTGCCATGGCAGCCTTTCCGGTATCGCCTGACGTAGCTGTCAAAATCACGATTTCATTGGTAACACCATTTTTCTTTGCTGCTGTTGTCAGAAGATGAGGCAAAATAGAAAGCGCCATATCTTTAAAAGCAATGGTAGAACCGTGAAACAGCTCCAGATAATAGGAATTTCCCTTTTTCACCAGCGGAGCAATTTCAGGCGTATCAAACTTGCTGTCGTATGCTTTATTGATGCAGTTTCTCAATTCTTCTTCTGTAAAATCCGTCAAAAGTCTGCTCATGACCTGATATGCGATTTCCTGATAGCTTTTTCCCAGCAATTCTTTCAAAGGCACGTCTAACGCCGGAATACTGTCCGGCACAAATAATCCGCCGTCCTCTGCCAGTCCCTTTAAAATAGCCATAGAAGCTGTAATTTTTTCTCCGTTTCCTCTGGTACTTCCATATAATACTGCCATTTCTTTCTTCCTTTCTTATGGATATGTATAAAAATCGTGGACACCGTGTTTGAATAAAAATTTCAAATCCTTTTTAAACCACTGCACATTGCTTTTATCAGCATAAGCTTCTTCCATAAAGAACAATGCGCCCTTGGAATAATCTTCTCCGTCTATTGCCCGATTTACTGCCTCTCTCGTTTCCTCTGAAACGGTGACCGTATGAATTCTGCCGTCTGCCGTAGGAGAAAACTGGGGACTTCCTGCTACATTTTCCCACACCACCTCTGTAACGGTTGAAGGAAAATCAGGACTTTTCATTCTGTTAAAAATAACATTTGCCACCAGAATTTTCCCTTTTATATCTTCTCCTCCGGCTTCTGCTTCTACAATTTTAAGAAGAGTATTATAGTCCTCATCAGACATGACCAGCTTATTTTCCGTAAAACCAATGGATTTCTCTTTTAAGCGCTTTACTTCCTCAGCCCCTTGATTTCCAAAATCCAAGCGAGACTGAATTTCTCTTTTTCCCATTCGCTGTCCTACCAGAACCACTTCAAAAGAAGTTCCTATTCTCTTTACTGCTTTTTGGGTATTCTGGCTGATTGCAACGCCTTGAATAATAGATTTCAAGCCTTCCTCACGTACCTGTATTTCTTCCTTGGCACTTACCTGTTGAGACGAAAACATGATTGTCATCATCAGCACTGCAACGGCTGCTAATCTTGCCTTTTTCTGTCTGCTCTTTTTATTCATAAATCTTCCCTTTAGTAAGTCCTTATTTTCTCTCGTAAAACATCTCACTAAAATGGATTATAAGTGACACTTTACCGGAAAGTCAAGTTATCTCAAGCTTCTTTAGGTGTTTTGCACGATTTTATCCCATTATTCTCCCATTATTTTTATGTATATTGTATAAATTTAACGGTTGTTTATAGCTGCAACCAGAGCATCAATGGAAGCATGAATAATGTCTTCGTGTACCCCTGCACCCCATGCCAAAGCGCCGTCCGGCTTCTGAATTCCCACATAGGCAATGGCTCTTGCATGAGAACTTTTTTCCAGTGCATGCTCCTGATAAGTAACAACCTCATACTGGAAGCCATAAGCCTTTTTCAGCGCATTGCTCACTGCATTTAAGCTTCCGTTTCCGGATGCTTTTACAGAAATTGGCTTTTGATTGAAACTTGATTTAATCTCTGCAACTACGCCGTTTTCCGATTTTTCAAAATGAGTTTCTTCCACGGTTAGCGGAGAACTTGTATTTTCAAAGGTCTTCTTAAATAATTCAAAGATTTCTTCCGGTAAAAGTTCTTTTTGTCTGTGGTCAGACACTGCCTTTGCCGTATACCCCATTGCTTCTCGCATTTTAGGAGGAAGATTTAAACCAAATTTTGTTTCCAGAATATAGCCTACGCCGCCCTTTCCTGACTGGCTGTTAATACGAATGACATCAGCGTCATAATTACGTCCTAAATCAGAAGGATCAATCGGAAGATACGGCACTGTCCAATGTTCAGGCTGCTTTTCTTCCTGCCAGTGCATACCCTTTGCAATAGCATCCTGATGAGAACCGGAAAATGCTGCAAAAACTAATTCACCACTATAAGGACTTCGCTCGTTGATTTTCATGCCTGTAAATCCTTCATATTTTTCACAGATTTCTGTCATTTCTGAAAAATCCAATTCAGGGCAAACACCCTGTGCATACATATTCAATGCAATTGTAACAATATCCGCATTTCCTGTACGTTCGCCATTTCCAAAAAGTGTCCCCTCAATACGATCTGCTCCTGCTAAAAGTCCCATTTCCGCATCTGCCACACCACAGCCTCTGTCATTGTGCGGATGAAGAGAAATCACAACGTTTTCTCTATATTTTATATTTTTACAGATATATTCAACCTGACTTGCATAGACATGAGGCATGGAATGCTGAACCGTAACCGGCAGATTGATAATTGCTTTTCTGTCACTTTGAGGTTTCCATACATCCAACACAGCATTGCACACTTCCAGAGCATATTCCGGCTCTGTACCTGTAAAACTCTCCGGACTATATTCAAAACGATAATTTTCTCCTGCCTGCTCTGTTAAATCTTTTAAAAGCTGTGCACCTTTTACAGCTATTTCTAAAATTTCCTCTTTGCTCTTTTTAAAAACCTGCTCTCTTTGTGCCAAGGAAGTGGAATTATACACATGAATAATAACATTTTTTGCACCCTTTACAGCCTCAAAGGTTTTTTTGATAATATGTTCTCTTGCCTGTGTTAAAACCTGAATGGTAACATCGTCAGGAATCAGATTTTCTTCAATCAAGGTGCGGATAAATGTATATTCTGTCTCTGAAGCTGCCGGAAATCCTACCTCAATTTCCTTAAATCCTATTTTTGTAAGGAGCTTAAAAAATTCTATTTTCTGTTGTAAATTCATGGGAATTACAAGCGCCTGATTTCCATCACGTAAGTCTACACTGCACCACACCGGGGCTTTTTCTACATAATCTTTTTCTGCCCAATCCATGCACTTCACCGGCGGAAGAAAATACTGTCTTTTATATTTGCGATAATTCATTTTCTGACTCCTCCCCTTTATATAAAGAAATATTTTCTTAATACAATAGCACTTTAAAGTGAAGCCGTCAATAATTTTGTGCTTTTTTCATACCAAAGAAAGTGATACAAAAGCCTATTATACCAATGAGCGCAATCAGCAAAAGCCGAACTCCTCCTGAGAAATCTGCAAATTCCAAAAATGCTGTTTTTATCTGTCTGACAAATTTATCCTCTCGAACCGCAAATATAATCAAAAATTCCAATGGCAATAAAATAATAATGGATTTGACTCTCAAGTAATAAATCATCGTTCCTATAAGTTCTGCTGCTATTACAAATAAAATCCCATAGCAGAGCAGCCACAGCGGTGTACTGTATTTTTCCAAAAGCACAGGTGCTTCTGTTCCCTGTACCAAATTTTTCTCTATTTCAAAAAGAAAACGCAATAAAAATAAATTAAACATAATATATACAAAATAAGAAATTGTACTGGAAATCAAAAATTCCGTTCGCGTCTGTCCAAATCCCACTGCCAGTTGAAAGCTTAAATAAAAATCTGCTACAAGCCAGATAATAAGTACAAGTCCCATGCCTAATGCCAAAAAGGCAGTTCCTAAAAATTCCGTTCCTATCCGAAGAGAATAACGAGCAGAAGTTTCACTGAGAATACGCCCAAACAACCAAACACCAACAGCCATCGCCAGGAAAAACAATATATCATTCTTTTCCACCCTCCATTTTAATCGTATATTTTTCATTTCGTACCTCCTCTCCTATATGCATACTTCCGCTTTCTTCCACAATCTCCATGATATTCCCATTAAACACAGCGCTCCTGCAATAAAAATACCGCTGTAAAGAAGGGGAGCCTGATTAAAAATTTCTACAGAAAAAGAACTTTCCCCCTTTTCGCCTTTTATAATACTTATCACTCCATATCCTACCGCAAATCCAAGAATTGCTGACGTAATCGTCAAAATTGTCATAGAAAACCATGTATGCCTCGTTTGAAAAATAGATGCTATTTCGCCGAAAGACTGCGTCACTAGAAAAATGCCTGCAATACAAATTGTTTTCTCCCAATATTCCAAATTTAATTTCTGAAAATCAAATAGGATACTGATTGCAATAATGGCTACTGTGCTTATAAGTTTTACTTTTTGTACATCGAAAAAGCAACTTTTTCTGGTACATCCAAGGGCAATTTTTTGTCCTTCAATAGCATAATATCCATACATCAGTTGAACTGTGGTTACTAATATTCCCACACCTAAAAGAATAGCTCCGAAATCTTTCAGAAATACTTCCCATATCCCCTCAGCAAAAATTTCTTTCTGATTAATTTCTCTTAACAGAAGTATTGCCAATGACAGACCCACTGTCATTTCAACATTATCCCATATTCTTCTTAAAACACTGTATTTTTTCATTCCACATCATCCTCTCTGCCACATAGAGAAATAAATATTTTCTGTAAGTGCATTTTTTGAAGGGTAATATCTTCTGTTGTTTCCGGTTCTTCCCCTTCACTCCAACGAACCATACCGCCTTTGCTTCTGCCTATCGTTTCCAGCCCATATACCTGTTTTCCCTTTATAAATGCCTCTACTTCTTCTGCTTTTCCACTGATATAGGCTGTGTGCTCCAAAAGCTCCTGAGTATTTTCTTTTAAAAGGATTTCTCCTTTATGAAGAAAAATTACTTCTTCAAACAAATCCTCTGCTTCTTCAATAATATGAGTAGAAATCACAAAAGTTCTTCCACTTTCTGTAAATTCATCTAATAAAATCCGGTAAAACTGGTCTCTCGCCACCACGTCCAAACCTGCCACAGGTTCATCTAAAAAAGTAAATTCTGCCTTGCTTGCCAGTGCAACTACAATGGTGAGCATGGAAGACATTCCTTTAGAAAGCTTAATAATTCTTTTTTTCTTATCTAAATGAAATAACTTTATTAATTGCTCTGCCAGTTCTTCATCCCAATTAGGCAGATATTCTGAAGCAATTTTCAAATATTCCTTTACCTTAAAGCCAGAAATCGCAGAAGACGCTACTGCATTGATTTCTCTGGCAAAGTAAATATGTTTTAAAGCTTCTCTATTCTCCCAGACTGACTCTCCGTTTAACAATATTTCTCCCTCTGAGACAGGATTTTGAGCAGAAAGAATGGACAATAAGGTAGTCTTGCCTGCTCCGTTCCTCCCGATTAATCCATAAATTTTTCCTTTTTCCAGCTCCAGATTTACATTATGTAAAACTTCTTTTTTGCCGTATTTTTTCGTAAGTCCTTTACACTCCAATTTTCCTTCCTTCATTATTTATTTTTCATCTCCTTTATTTGTAGTAATCATCTCGATTAAATCTTCCTTTGTAATTCCAAGACTGGCTGCTTCTGTCAGCATACCTTTTATATAATCTTCAAAAAAATGTTCTCTTTTTTTCTTCTTAATGGCTTCCTTTGCTCCTGCTGCTACAAACATTCCAATCCCCCTTTTCTTGTATAAAATCCCCTCGTCTACCAAAAGATTTACGCCTTTTGCCGCCGTAGCCGGATTTATGGCATAAAGCTTTGCCAGCTCGTTTGTACTGGGAACTTTTTCTTCTTCCAGTATAATATCCTTCAAAATATCTCGTTCCAGCATTTCCTTAATCTGAATGTAAATGGATTTCTCCTGATTTAAGAGCTCCTGCAATCCTTTCACCTCCTGCTGTTCTTTATCGGTTTATTAGTTAGTTACTTGTGTAATCAACCATATCACCGATTATGTAATTTGTCAATGGGATAAAAAGAATTTTACAAATAGACCTTTTCAAAAATTGACAATTTCGCTACTGGCATCTATAATATTTATATTACAATCGTAAGATTTAAAGGAGTCAAATTATGAATACTCTTCCACAAATTTCCGAAGCTGAGTTTGAGATTATGAAAGTTGTGTGGAAATACGCCCCTATCAGCACAAATGAAATTACCGAAAAATTATTACAAACCACAAACTGGAGTCCCAAAACAAAATCAAACTCTGATTAAACGTCTTGTAACCAAGGGCGCTCTCACTTACAAAAAGCAAAGCCGTATGTTTATTTATACCCCGACAGTAAACGAAAACGAATATATCGGACAAGAGAGTTCTTCCTTTCTGAACCGCTATTATGACGGCGATATTACAGCAATGGTATCCGCCTATATAGAAAATGACAAATTATCGAAGTCAGAGCTGGATACGCTCCGCACTCTTCTTTCGCAAAAACCGAAAAAAGGGGGAAAAGAATATGGCTGATTTTATGGTTCGCTTTCTTATCTGCAATGTACTAATCTGCGGCATCATTGGCATCCTTCTGCTCATGAAACGTATTTTTAAAAACAGTTTATCCAATCGAATACAATATAATTTATGGTTTCTGCTTATGGGGATTTTGGCTGTTCCGTTTTTACCTTTCCGTCTCTTCAAGGCATGGGAAATCTTTCTATGGTTGAAAAATCTAACTTCCTTTCCTGTGCCCAAAGCAGCAGCTAATATCAATCTGGCTTCCCATTCTAATATTGTCGGCAGCAAAAATCGGATGGAAGATTTCACTCTTTCTGTAAATAGAGAAGCTCCATCCATAATTATCTATCTATTGCTTGCTCTTTGGATTTTTGGCATGTTTATCATGCTTCTATTGGCAATCCGTTCTGTACTTCGCCTTTCAACTTTAAAAAAATCTGCCTTGCCCCTTCAGAGTCAAAAGGTTCAAAAATTGTATCAGCGCTGTTTAAAGGATATTGGCATTTCCAAAAACATTCCTGTATACAGCACCGCCTATCTAAAATCACCTGTCATGGTTGGATTTTGTAAACCGTGTATCTACCTTCCCATCCACCTGATATCAGATGATAACGAAACAGATATTCGATATATGCTGTTACATGAGCTGCAACATTATAAGCACAAAGACGGAATTGCAAGCTATCTGATGAGCCTTGCCGGAATTGTTTATTGGTTCAATCCACTTGTTTGGTATGCACAAAAAGAAATGCGTAATGAGCGGGAAATTGCCTGTGATACTTCCGTTTTAAATCTATTAGACACCGATGATTATGCTGCCTACGGAAATACGCTGATTAACTTTGCCGAAAAGATTTCTCTGACTCCGGTTCCCTTTGCATCCGGCATCAGCGGAAATATGAAGCAAATGAAACGAAGAATTGTAAATATTACTTCTTACGAAACGCCGACCTTACGGAAAAAACTAAAAAGTGCCGCTGCTTTTCTGCTAACATCTGTTCTGCTTTTGGGACTTTCACCCTTTGTCTCTACTTATGCAGCAGAGGGAACTCACTATCGTTGGAATACCGCTTCCCAAAACTTTTCCGAAATAAACCTCCGTGATTATTTTGGAAAATATGAAGGCAGTCTTGTATTATATGATTTAAAAGGGGATGTTTGGAAGATACATGATATGGAGCGTGCCACTTTACAAGTCGCACCAAATTCTACCTATAAAATATATGACGCTTTGTTCGGATTAGAAAACGGTATCATCACGCCGGAAAATTCCTTAATTGCATGGAACGGAAGTGCCTATCCATTCGAAGCTTGGAATAGAAATCAGACATTACCGTCAGCCATGGAAGCTTCTGTCAACTGGTATTTTCAAGCCATTGATGAACAGCTTGGCGCTTCTCAAGTCCAGAAATATCTTCACGAAATCGGCTATGGAAACGAAGATTTGAGCGGTGATTTTTCTTCCTATTGGTTGGAAAGCTCCTTGAAAATTTCTCCGATAGAGCAAGTGGAGCTTCTGACTAAATTGCAGAATAACAGCTTAGGATTTGCACTGAAAAATGTAAAAGCCGTAAAAGATGCAATTCACATATCCTCCTCTGATTTTGGGAACTTGTATGGAAAAACAGGAACGGGACGAGTCAATGGGAAAGATATAAATGGCTGGTTTATCGGTTTTGTGGAAAAGACGGATAATACCTACTTTTTTGCTACTAATCTTCATGCAGCAAATCACGCAGACGGGAATGCCGCTTCGAAAATAACTATGTCTATTTTGTCTAATATGAATATCTGGGAATAGGAAAATATTGTATCTGCTAAGCATCTCGGATGTCAGGGAATACAGCAAAAGAGGATTTGAAAAAGTTGACAATAAAATAAAGTATTATATAATATACTTACCCGGGCAGTTGGGGGACGTGCTCTCACCTATTCCGATACCTTACGGAAGGCGGTGATTATTATGAGTACATACGAAGAATTAAGTCTAATCGTAAGCACAGCCTTGCTGATTGTTGCAATTCTGAATTATACACATAAGAAATAGCCGTCCTGCTCCTGGGAAAAGTAGACGGCTATTCCTTAATAGTTTAAAACTTATTCGCCGAGAGGGTGAAGTGCAGTCACCTTCCGACTCCCTTGTTTAGTGTATTATATGTCAAAGAAATATATTTGTCAAATTGTATCATCCTATAATAATTATAAAAGGAGTTGTTACTATGCCATTTCCAAAAACAAACATCCATACACTGGAAGATATCTATTCCCTGCCGGATGGAGAACGTGCGGAACTGATTAACGGAAAAATTTACAATATGGCGCCGCCAAACCGAATTCATCAGAAACTTGTAATGGAATTATCTGGAACATTAAGAGAATATATAAAATCTCAGCATGGTTCTTGTGAAATCTATCCTGCTCCATTTGCCGTATTTCTGGGAGAAAATACCCCAAACTATGTAGAACCAGATATTAGTGTTATTTGCGATAAAAACAAACTTACGGATAAGGGGTGTAATGGCGCTCCGGATTTCGTGATTGAAATCGTTTCACCCGGCAGTCGTAAAATGGACTATTCTACTAAGAATGCTCTTTATTCTGACTTCGGTGTTCGGGAATATTGGATTGTAGATCCTGCAAAAGAGAGGACCACTGTATATCGTTATGAAGAAGATGCTGCTCCTATAATTATACCTTTTTCTATGCCTATCGCCGTAGGAATTTATCAAAATCTTTCTATCACCATTGCGGAACTTTTAGAATAAAAAGTTCCGTTGGGTGCTATATCAACCACCGGACGCAAGAATAGTGCCCCTACTTTGGTAAAGCAAGGCACTATTTTAATAGTTCTTTTATTTCACCGGAGCGGATAGATTTGGTCTATCGTGCCAGCTGTTCTGCTAAGTATATTATATGTCAAAGAAACATATTTGCCAAATGTAAAAGACTGCTCTACTCACAACAGGAACGGTCTTATGCTCCTAAAACTGTTAGAACTGCTTATACTTTATTAAACATTTTCTTCTTATCGCACCATGCACACTCTTGACTTCTATTTTTACAACCTACGCCTTTGTGCAACACGAAATTAAAAACCTCTTGATTTACAAGAGGTTTAAGCATCGGGGCAACAGGATTTGAACCTGCGACCTCACGGCCCCCAGCCGTGCGCGCTACCAAGCTACGCCATACCCCGCAACAAATGCTATTATATCAGATTTCCATAAAAAAGCAACTATTTTTTGTAAAAATCGCTGAAAGGCAAAGCAAGGCTGCCACATAAAACAGTACGTTTCATACAGCAACCTTATTTCATACAAAAAATTATAAAAATCTCCTTATCGGAACCGTAATCACTCTCAGCACACCATAGAAAATTTTCTTTCCCGTACTCATTTCTTTTTCCTGATACTCCGGTCCATACTCATATTCTCCGCTTTCTGTCATGGTACGACTGGCAAGCTTATCCTGCTCTGCTTCCTGCCTAATCTGTTCATTCAAAGCAACAGAGTCTACCGCCAGCATCAACTCCGTATCCTGGTAAGTGCTGCGCATATCCATATTATAAGAGCCTACCAAGCTCATTCTCTCATCAATGAGCACTGCTTTGGTATGGCTGGAATGTTTTCCCATAAATTCATACACCTGTACGCCGGTTGCCCAGATTTTCTCCTTTTGGTTGAGATAGTCCGTACAGCCCCATGGATTTGCGCCGCTGGAAACATCATTGGTGATAATTTCTACATTTTCCGTTTTTTTACAGACCTGTGTCAAATCCTCGTACATTTCTTTTCCACAAATAATATACGGTGTGTAAACGGTTACATCATCACCGGATTTCATCAGCTCTGTAATGGTGTACCACATCACCGGCTCTTTGTTTTCTGCCTCTATGGGATTTTGTAAAAGTGTTACTTTATTGGTGTCTACTGTCAATTCCTGCCAGTTCCATTCCTCATAAGCCTCCGGATACAGCTTTTTCACTTTTTCAATACGACTTTTCAAATCAGAAAGGCACTGTTTTACCTCTTCTGTTTCTTTTTTACATTCATACTCCTTGCTGTCTTTTAAATTCCATACGCTTTCAAAGTAGGCTTTCAACTGATGAATAGAACCTTTAGAGCTTTCATCTTCTTTATATACAAATAGTTCTCTGTCTATATTTTTGCTGTCAGAGTAATCTCCCAAAAAAAGATTTGTGGTATTTCTTCCGCCCAGAAGATACATTTTATCATCTACAATGACATACTTATCATGCAGTCTTGCCTGAAGCTTCCACGGCTTCAATAAATTTACGGGATTGTAAATCTGTATGTCTATATTTTCATGAGATGCCAAAGCCTGAAACCACTCTGCGGATTTCACTTTCATGTCCAAAAAGCCGTTTCCTCCGTCCACAATGACTCTCACCTTTACACCACGCTCTGCCGCTTCTAAAAGGGCGCACATCACATCTTTTCCGCTGCTGTCCGCATTAAAATCAAAGGTGGATAAAATCACCTCTTCTTTTGCTTCGCTTATCATTTTCAAACGATATTTTAATGCTTCTACATTGTCGTTTATGTAAGCAACTCGTTCCTGTCCCTTTGTATCTCCGTAACAGTCCTCTGCCTGAAATTCCTTCTTAATGTTGCCGGAAACCTTCTTATGCCCAACATAGGGCAGTGTCAAAGCCCCTACATAAGCAACCAGAAACACTGCAACAATTTTTCCTATGTGTTTCATTATACTCACTCCTATCTGAATATTCCCCGTGTTTCACTTCAAAGGGTAAGTATAATTACTTTATGCTGGGAAATCAAGAACAGGAACACACATTATAAAAATATAAGATTTTTCATTTATTCTTTATAATATAATTTACTAAACCTTCTGCCTCAATAATTCTCTGCATAAATTCAGGGAACGGCTGAATTGGATATTCCTTCTCTTTGGAAAGATTACGGATAATACCGTTATCAAAATCCACTTCCACCTCATCGCCTTTTTCAATATCTCTGGCAGCCTCCGGGCATTCTACAATAGGGAGTCCGATATTGATGGCATTTCTGTAAAAAATACGGGCAAAGGTTTCCGCAATTACACAACTGATGCCGGCGGCTTTAATTGCCATAGGAGCATGTTCCCTTGAAGAACCGCAGCCAAAATTTTTGTTTGCCGCCAAAATATCACCTTTTTTTACTTCATTCACAAAATTTTTATCAATATCTTCCATACAATGAGCTGCCAATTCTTCTGCCTTTGATGAATTTAAGTATCTGGCAGGAATAATTACGTCAGTGTCTACGTTGTCTCCATATTTAAAAGCATTTCCTTTTACTTTCATTTTCTATTCCCCCAATTCTTCCGGACTTGAAATTTTTCCTGTTATGGCGCTGGCTGCTGCCACTGCCGGACTTGCAAGATAAACTTCTGATTTTACATGTCCCATTCTTCCCACAAAGTTCCTGTTTGTTGTAGAAATGCAGCGTTCTCCCTCTGCCAAAATGCCCATATAACCGCCCAAGCACGGACCACATGTTGGCGTACTTACCACAGCGCCGGCTTCAATAAAGATTTTCAGCAATCCTTCTTCCAATGCCTGAAGATAGATTTTCTGCGTTGCCGGAATAATAATGCAGCGCACGCCTTTTTTTACCTTGCGATTTTTTAATATCTGAGCAGCGCATCTTAAATCGTCAATTCTTCCGTTTGTACAAGAACCGATAACCGATTGCTGGATGATAACATCATCCTGTATTTCATCTATGGTCTTTGTATTGGAAGGTAAATGCGGAAATGCCACCGTAGGTCTTAACTTGCTTAAATCAATGGTATATTCCTCATCATAAACTGCATCTTCATCAGGCTCATAACGTTTATATGGTCGTTTGGAATGTTCCTTCATATATTCCTCAGTCTTTTCATCTACCGGAAAAATACCGTTTTTTGCCCCTGCTTCAATCGCCATATTCGCAATGGTAAAGCGGTCATCCATGGAAAGATTTTTCACACCTTCTCCTGTAAATTCCAGAGATTTATACAATGCTCCGTCAACACCGATTTTTCCAATCAGGTGCAGAATAACATCTTTTCCACTTACCCATTTGGAAGGTTTTCCGATTAAATTGATACGAATGGCAGACGGAACCTTAAACCATGCTTTTCCTGTTACCATTGCCGCTGCCATATCCGTACTTCCCACACCGGTAGAAAATGCTCCCAATGCTCCATAAGTACAGGTATGAGAGTCCGCTCCGATAATCGCATCTCCTGCCACGGTCAAACCGCTTTCCGGTAAAAGAGCATGCTCAATTCCCATTTCTCCTACGTCAAAATAGTTCGTAATCTCATGACGGGCTGCAAATTCTCTTACGCATTTACAGTTTTCTGCTGATTTAATATCTTTATTTGGAATAAAATGGTCCATAACCAATGCTATTTTATCTTTATGAAAGACACCTTCCGCTTTCATTTTTTCCATTTCGTGAATTGCCACAGGAGAAGTGATATCATTGCCCAGCACCAAATCCAATTCTGCCTCAATCAACTGTCCTGCTTCCACTTTTTCAAGCCCTGCATGGGCTGCTAATATTTTTTGTGTCATTGTCATTCCCACAAAATCCACCTCCGATTTATTTCTGCTATTGCCATTTTAGCATGGGCTTTGTTATACTAGAAATACATATTGACTATAAGAGCTATAACTTAAACTTATGAGTTTCAAAGGAGCAAAAAATATGGATCAAAACCTTTCCCTATATCGGGTATTTTATACAGTGGCAAATACCGGAAATATTTCAAAAGCTGCTGCCAGACTTTACATCAGCCAGCCTGCAATCAGCAAATCCATTCGCAAATTGGAGGAAAATTTAGAAGTTTCTCTTTTTTCCCGTAATTCCAGAGGCGTTCAACTAACGGAAGAAGGAGAACTTCTCTATCACTACGTTCAAAATGCCTTTTACTCTTTGGAAAAAGGCGAAACACAAATCAAAAAAATTCACGAGCTGGGCATCGGACATATACATATCGGCGTATCCACCACATTGTGCAAATACGTTCTTTTGCCGTACTTAAAGGAATTTATTGAAACCCACCCTCACATTCGTATTTCTATTGAATGTCAGTCCACTAATCATACCTTGCAGCTTTTAAAAGAAAACAAAGTTGACTTAGGACTTATTGGAAAACCGGAGCGTCTCTACCATACGCATTTTGACTCATTGGGAGAAATCGAAGACATTTTCGTATGCACAAAATCCTATATGGAGCATCTTTCCAAACGCAGCGATTACTCAGAAAATCCTTTTCAGTCTGCTACCTTAATGCTATTAAATAAAGGAAATATGACACGACAGTATATTGACGACTATCTTGCCTCCTGCCGTATGGAAGCGGATAATCTTTTGGAAGTTTCTACTATGGACTTACTCATTGAATTTGCCAAAATAGGCATGGGGATTGCCTGTGTCATACGACAATTTGTAGAAAAAGAATTGGCAGAAGGTTCTCTGATAGAAGTTCCCCTTCCTATATCCATAAACAAACGAGAAATTGGTTTTGCATTACCTGAAAATATCAGCCAAAACAAAGCAGTAAAAGAATTTATACATTTTTACAGAAAAAGCACTTCTGATTAAGCTCAGAAGTGCTCCTTTTATTAGTTATCAATCAATTTTTCTTTTCCGTTCCAGCTATACAGCTTACGAAGCTCTGCACCGACTTCTTCTAACTGGTGTTCTGCTTCTCTTCTTCTCATTGCGCCAAAGTGCATACATCCGGACTGATTTTCCAAAATCCAGTTCTTTGCAAATGTTCCGTCCTGAATATCTGCTAAAATCTGTTTCATTGCTTTTTTTGTCTCGTCTGTAACAATCTTTGGTCCTGTAATATAATCACCAAATTCTGCTGTATTAGAAATAGAATAACGCATTCCTTTAAATCCGCTTTCGTAAATCAAATCTACAATCAGCTTCATTTCGTGAATACATTCAAAATATGCGTTTTCCGGTGCATATCCTGCTTCTACTAAAGTTTCAAATCCTGCTTTCATAAGAGCTGTAACACCGCCGCAAAGCACTGCCTGCTCTCCGAAAAGGTCTGTTTCTGTCTCTACTTTAAAGGTTGTTTCCAAAACTCCGGCTCTTGCACCACCAAGCGCTGCTGCGTAAGCCAATGCTTTTTCTTTTGCCTTTCCTGTGTAGTCCTGCTGAACAGCTACCAGACATGGAGTTCCTCTGCCGATCTGATATTCGCTTCTTACTGTGTGTCCCGGCGCTTTTGGTGCAATCATAGTTACGTCCACGTAAGCCGGCGGCTTAATCTGTCCGAAATGAATTGCAAAGCCATGAGCAAACATCAGCATATTGCCTTCTTCCAGATTTGGCTCGATGTCTTCTTTATATAATTTTGCCTGTTTTTCATCATTGATTAAAATCATGATAATATCGGCTTTTTTTGCTGCTTCTGCCGCTGTATAAACTTCAAATCCCTGTTTTACTGCCTTGTCCCAAGATTTAGAGCCTTCATATAAGCCTACGATTACATTACAGCCGGACTCCTTTAAGTTCAATGCGTGAGCATGTCCCTGACTGCCGTATCCGATAATCGCAATGGTTTTTCCCTCTAAAAGAGCTAAATTACAATCTTCCTGATAATAAATTTTTACTGCCATTTGTATATTCCTCCTATTTATGTAATAAAATTAAAACTCTTCTTCATCCTCTGAAAGGTAGAAAATGTCATCCGAGCCTCTTGAAAGTCCGGCAATACCGGTTCTGGCTATTTCCAGAATTTCATAACCATCAAGCAGGTCTATAAAAGCTTCCAGCTTTGATTTATTTCCGGTGAGCTCTACAATCATAGACTCTTTTCCCACATCTATAATATTGGCTCTGAAAATATCTACAATCGCTGTAATCCCCGCCCGCTGCTCCGGCAAAACTCTGACTTTTACCAGCATCAGCTCTCTGGTAACACTTTGCTCATCTTTTAATACTTTTACAGAAAGAACGTCTTCCAGCTTCTCTACCTGTCGTGTTATCTGCTCCAGAATTAACTCATCACCCTTACATACCACCGTCATACGGGTATAATTGGGGTCTGTGGTAATTCCTGCCGATAAGCTGTCAATATTATAACCCCGACGACTGAACAGCCCTGAAACTCTACTCAGCACGCCGGCTGTATTTTCAACCAGAATAGACAATATTCTCTTGTTCATACAGCATCTTCTCCTCTGCCCTTTGGCTAACTTTTGCTGTCATTCTACCAACTATCAAAAGCTTTGTCAATGCAATATGAACGCTATAACTAATTAGTATGTAATACATAACTGTGAATAATGATGTTATGAAAAAAATGAGACCATCACATTAAGCAAAATCGGAATATTCTCGATATCACTTAATGCAACAGCCTCATCTTTTAAATTCCTCTGTCTCTTGCCGCTTTCATACGTGCCATCGCTCTTGCCAGAGATGCCTTGGAAACATAGTATTCCTGCATACTCTGCTGCTGGCGAAGCTGCTCTTCCGCTCTTTCCTTCGCTTCTTTTGCACGTTTTACGTCGATATCCTCCGGCTTTTCAATACTGTCTGCCAAAACCGTCACACGGTTATTGATAATCTGGGCAAAACCGCCTCCCACAATAGCAATATGCTCTGTGCCGTCTTCTGTCCGAATACGCATTTCTCCGGGAACAATCGCTATCATCATATCTGCGTGGTGGGCTAAAATGGTAATGCTTCCGTCCTTTGCCGGGAGTGAAATACTTGTACCTCTGCCATGATAAAAATCTTTATCGCTGGCAATTACATTTAAACCAAATGTTCCCATTTTTCCTCACTCCTTTGGACTAGGCATTCTGCTTTGCTTTTTCAATTACTTCATCAATAGTACCTACATTGAAGAAAGCGTTTTCCGGATAATCATCCATTTCACCTTCCACAATCATCTTAAATCCACGAATGGTTTCTTTTAACGGTACGTATTTTCCCGGAATACCGGTGAATACTTCTGCCACATGGAATGGCTGGGAAAGGAATTTCTGCAATTTTCTGGCTCTGGCAACGACTTTCTTATCTTCATCAGAAAGCTCTTCCATACCCAGAATAGCAATAATATCCTGCAATTCTTTATATTTCTGAAGATACTCCTGTACCTTTCTGGCAACTTCATAATGTTCCTGTCCAACCACATCTGCCTCCAGAATACGAGAACTGGACTCCAACGGGTCAACCGCAGGATAAATACCCTGTTCTACAATCTTTCTGGACAATACAGTTGTCGCATCCAAATGGGCAAAGGTTGTAGCAGGAGCCGGGTCAGTTAAGTCATCCGCAGGCACATAAACAGCCTGTACAGATGTAACAGAACCATTCTTTGTGGAAGCAATTCGCTCCTGTAATTCGCCCATTTCCGTAGCCAGCGTAGGCTGGTATCCAACAGCAGAAGGCATACGCCCTAAAAGAGCGGATACCTCAGAACCTGCCTGTGTAAAACGGAAAATATTATCAATAAATAAAAGCACGTTCTGATGCTCTTTGTCACGGAAATATTCTGCCATGGTAAGCCCTGTCTCCGCAACACGCATACGAGCTCCCGGCGGCTCATTCATCTGTCCGAATACCAGCGCTGTTTTCTCCAGAACACCGGACTCCTTCATTTCGCTCCAAAGGTCATTTCCCTCTCTGGAACGCTCTCCTACTCCTGTAAAGATGGAGTAACCGCCGTGCTCTGTTGCAATGTTGCTGATAAGCTCCTGAATAAGAACTGTTTTACCTACTCCGGCGCCGCCGAAAAGACCGATTTTACCTCCCTTTGCATAAGGAGCCAATAAGTCGATAACTTTAATACCTGTTTCCAGAATTTCCACAACAGGACTCTGTTCATCAAATGCAGGAGGGTCTCTGTGAATAACCCAGTGCTCTGCATCATCAAGCTGTTCTCCTTTATCAATGGTTTCTCCTAAAACATTGAATAAACGTCCCAGTGTTTCTTTTCCTACCGGTACGGAAATCCCCTGTCCTGTTGCTGTAACTTCCATATCCTTGCAAAGTCCGTCACTGGATGCCAGCATAATACAACGTACTGTATGATTTCCTATATGCTGTGCAACCTCCATAACCACTTTTTTTCCGTTCAGCTCTACGGTAAGCGCATCTTTAATGCTTGGAAGGTCCTGCTCCTGGAATTCCACGTCTACAACGGGGCCCATAACCTGTACAATTTTTCCTTTATTCATTGTATAAAAACCTCCTTCCTTTATTGTTTCTTTTTCTGTGCCTTTGCACCGCTGATTACCTCAGTAATTTCCTGTGTAATGGCAGCCTGTCTGACACGATTATATTTAATGGATAAATCTTTTAACATCTCTTTGGCACTGGTGGTTGCCGCATCCATTGCCTGCATACGGGAATTATGCTCACTGGCATAAGACTCTACCAGACAGCCGTAAATCATACCGCTTAAATAGTCTGGAACAATGGTATTCAGCAGTTCTTCTGCTGACGGAACCATCTCAATTTCTTCCTGATGAGTGTCTACCAAAAACTGTGCAGATGCACCGAAGGTAGCCTTCTTTAACGGTAAAAGCTGCTGCTTTTCCGCTACCATTGAGGCTGCATTCGCCATACGGGTATAGATAATATGTACCTCGTCGAGCTTGCCCTTTAAATACATATCTATCATCTTTTCAGAGATGACTCTGGCTCTGTGCATGGTAGGCTTCTGAACTGTAAAGCGGAAATTTGTATCCACAGACACGTCTTTTTTATAAAAATACTGTCTTCCCACCTCTCCCAGCACAAACAGTTGTGTATGCTGTTTCTTCTCCATACCCTCTTCTGCCAGTTTAAAGACATTATGGTTATACGCACCTGCCAGTCCTTTGTCCGCACTTACTACGATATAACCGATTTTCTTGTCCTCCGGCAAAATCTCTGTACGTTCGTCAAAATACCGGTGTTCAATCTCCGATGTATGTCTTAAAATACGTCCGATGGCAGCCTGTAAAGAGTAAAAATACGGCTCTGTATCAGTAAGAACCTTCTTTGCTCTTTTCAGCTTTGAAGAAGAAATCATATACATGGCATTGGTAATTTTCATGGTATCCCGGATGCTTTTCATACGACTTTGTATTTCTTTTGCACTTGCCATTTTATCACCTGTTCCTGTTCTTAAATTCCTTTGCTGCCTCTAAAATCTTTTCTCCCAGTTCATCAGAAAGAACCTTTGTTTCCAGAATTTCTGCTTTGATTTCCGGATGCTTCTGCTCAAAATATTCCAGCATATCCATCTGGAATGTCTTTAATTCTTTTACCGGAATGTCTGTCAAAAGCTTATGTGTAGCTACCCACAGAGTAATGACCTGTTCATGGGAAGCCAGTGGTCTGCATAACGGCTGCTTTAACAGCTCCATCAGACATTTTCCATAGTCCAACTGTGCCTTTGTTGTCTCATCTAAATCGGAAGAAAACTGTGTGAACACCTGCATTTCTCGATACTGTGCTAAATCAATTCGCATACTTCCGGAAGCTTTTTTCATAGCTTTTGTCTGCGCCGCACCACCTACACGGGATACAGAAAGACCGACATTTACCGCCGGACGAACACCTTCAAAGAACAAATCACTTTCAAGGAAAATCTGTCCGTCTGTAATGGAAATAACGTTTGTCGGGATGTATGCAGATACGTCACCTGCCTGTGTTTCAATAATCGGAAGGGCTGTGATAGAACCGCCTCCCGCTTCTTCACTTAAACGGCTGGAACGCTCCAGCAGTCTGGAATGAAGATAGAATACGTCACCCGGATATGCCTCACGTCCCGGTGAACGTTCTAACAGCAGAGATAAGGCACGATATGCAACTGCGTGTTTTGATAAATCATCGTAAACAATCAGTACGTCTTTTCCTTTATACATAAAATACTCTGCAAGCGCTGTTCCGGAATATGGCACAATGTACTGCAAAGGCGCACAATCACTTGCTGTTGCGGAAAATACCGTAGTATATTCCATTGCTCCGTATTTTTCCAGTGTTCCTACTAATTTTGCTACCGTAGAGGCTTTCTGTCCGATTGCCACATAGATACACATTACATCTTTTCCCTTCTGGTTCAAGATGGTATCAATGGCAATGGAAGTTTTACCTGTCTGACGGTCACCGATAATCAATTCTCGCTGTCCACGTCCGATTGGGAACATGGAGTCGATTGCCAGAATACCTGTTTCCATTGGTACGGATACGGATTTTCTGTCAATAATTCCCGGCGCTTCCTGCTCGATTGGGCGATAATCGTCTGCTTGAATTTCGCCTTTTCCGTCAATGGGCGCACCTAAGGCATCCACAATTCTTCCGATGAAATTTCCGCCTACGGGAACACCTGCTCTTTTCTTTGTACGTGCAACCTTTGTACCTTCTTTAATCCCTGTATCTTTGCCAAAGATAATGACACCGATTTCATTTCGCTTGATATCCTGTACCATTCCTTTTACACCATTTTCAAAGGTTACGATTTCGCCGTACATGGCATGGTCTATTCCGTAAACAGTTGCAATTCCATCCCCCACCCAGATGACGTTTCCAACTTCTTTTGCGCCTTCTGTGCTGTGGAAATTATCAATTTCTTCCTTCAAAATTGAAATAATTTCTTCTGAGTTGATTGAACTCAAACCGTTCACCTCCAGATTAATTTTTGTTGTAATTCATGAATACTGCCCTTTAAGCTGTTATCATATTCGTGGTCTTTTGTCCGAATAATAAATCCACCTACAAGGCTTTTATCCTCTTTCAGTTTAAGAGCAACTGCCTGTGTATGATACTGTTTTTTCAGGAATTTTTTAATTCCTTCCAACTGTTCTGCCTTTGGAGGCGTTACATAATACAATGTGGCAGATAATATGTTCTTTTGTTCATTGTAATGTTCCTGATATGCCTGAAAAATTTCGTTTAAAAGCTCTGCATGCTTGTATTTACAAACTACACACAGGAAATTGTGAAGTTCCTTTGGAAAAACTCTACTGATAACTCTCTGTTTTTGTTCAAAGGATATCGTTGGATTTTCCAATGCTTTTGAAAGCTCAGGCACTTCTTTTAAAAGCCTTTGTGTTTCCAAAATACTTTCTTTTGGAACATTTAACTGATAAAGCACCTTACCATAATTAATAGCTGTCTGTGTCATCTGCATCACCTGCTTTTGCTAAAAATTTATCGTAGAGCATATCATTGCTGTTCTCATTACTTTTTTCCAAAAGTAATTTTTTTGCTGCCTGCATAGCGAGCTGTGCAATCTCTTTTTTCGCTCCCTGCATGGCATTTTCCTGTTCCTGACGGGCAGTATTTTGAGCAGCTTCGATAATCTTCGCCGCTTCATCGTTGGCATTTTTTACAATACTTTCTCTTGCCTGTCTTGCATCTGTTTTTGCATTTTCCAAAATCTGAGAAGACTCTTCTTTTGCCATTGCCAGAGATTTTTCATACTGTACTTTCAGTTCTTCGGCTTTTTCACGGCTTACACGAGCTTCTTCCATCTCTTTTGCTATACACGCTTTTCTCTTTTCCATGATACCCAGTACCGGACCGATAAGGAATTTTTTCATTAAGAGATAAAGCACAATCAGATTTATAATCGTCCAGACAAGGTTCCAGCCAAGACTCATCATCTTTCATGCACCTGCCTTTCCCTGCTGATTATAAGAATAAGATTAACAATCCGATAACGAAACCGTAAATAGCTGTTGCCTCTGCAAGCGCACAACCAAGAAGTAATGCTTTGCTGATTTTGCTTTCTGCTTCCGGCTGTCTTGCGATTGCTTCTACTGCTTTTGCTGTTGCATGACCAATTCCTAAACCTGCTCCGATACCTGTTAATACTGCAATACTTGCACCAATTGCTGCTGTCATAATTCATTTCTCCTTTTCAAATAAAATTTAATCTTCTATTTGCTCTTTTACAAAGAGCGATGTTAAAAACACAAATACGTATGTCTGAATTAAACCATCAAACACATCAAAGTACAAACTAAACGGAATGGGTAAAAGTACCGGCATAACCGTTTTTAACAGCTCCATAATTACAAACGAACCAATTACATTACCGAATAAACGCATACATAATGAAACAGGACGGATTGCAATTTCCATGATGTTGATTGGAGCTACTAAAGGCATAGGCTCTGCAAAGCTTTTCAAAAATCCCTTTCCACCCTTCTTATGGAAGCCGGAATAGTAGATGAGAAATACGCTCATAAGCGCCAATGCTGCTGTCACATTCAAATCCTTGGTCGGAGGTTTAAAGCCTAAAAGTCCGATTAAATTGGCTACCCCGATATAGAGCGCCGTAGAAATCAGATACGGTATGTACCGCTTTCCTTCCTCCCCCAGAATGTCTGTGAAAAAGTCGTTCAGAAAACCAATAGATGCTTCTAATGCCAACTGCTTTCTTCCCGGATTTTCCACTTTCAAATTCCGAACAAGTATAATCGACAGGATGGTTAATGCTGCCATAATAATCCATGTAACTACCACGGACTCACCTACCGGAATTCCACCAAAAATCGGAATATTGAACACGGTTTCGCATTGAAGTTCTTCCGTAATTCTTTCCGCAATATTGTTCGTAAGACATTCCTCCCTTTCTCTTTTCTATTGTCGCTGTGAGCAATAAAACAGAAATCGGCACGTGTTTTTGTGTCTTCTTATTAAATTGCTTTTAACACATTACTGCTAATCATTTCATTTGTCAATCTTTGGTTTTTTCATAAAAAAGAGAAAGTTTTCGTCAATTTTTCTTGTAGATTTTTGATGTTTTTCTTTGTTTTTGTAAGAATTTCCATGGTTTTTTATACCATTCGGTATATACTGGTTCTACCACTTGAAAATTGCACAAATTTTCTTGAGCTACACTCTCTTATTTTTGTAAAATATGATAAAATACATGTGCATATACTTATGAGGATTGCCTATATCAGGCACAGCTTGCTATAATAAAACAGAAAAGGAGGTATCTGATAGTGGAAATGCAACAACTTGTCATAGCCGGCGCCGGTCCGGCAGGAGTATCTGCCGCTTTATATGCAGTACGCATGGGTTTTCCCCCACTGGTTATTCACAACGGATACGGTGCTTTAGAAAAGGCAGAAAAGATAGAAAATTACTACGGACTTCCGGCTCCTGTTTCTGGAAAAGGACTGTATGAAAATGGACTTTCTCAATTAAAAGCCCTCAATGTTCCTGTTTTTAAGGATGAGCTGCTTTCAATTACATACGATGGAGAATACACCATACAGACCTCTGAAAACACCTATCATACCAAAGCGCTTATTCTGGCAACAGGCACAAAAAGAAACACGCTTTCTTTAAAAGAATTGAAAAAATACGAAGGAAACGGTATCAGCTACTGTGCCGTATGCGATGGTTTTTTCTATCGTCAAAAGGAAGTCGGTGTACTTGGCAATGGCTCTTATGCCCTTCATGAGGCAAAGGTTTTAGAGCCTCTGGCAGCAAAAGTAACTATATTAACTAACGGAAAAGAACCTGATTTTTCTTTGGATGAGCTGGGCTCTGTTCAATTAGAAAAAAGGAAAATCATCTCTGCAAAGGGAGAAAATTCTCTTTCCTCGCTGGAGCTGGAGGACCATACGCACTTTCCTCTTGACGGTCTGTTTGTTGCATTGGGGACAGCCGACAGCACAGACATTGCCAGAAAACTGGGACTTTTTATGGAGGATAATCATATTTTAATTGAAGCAGATACCAGCACTCCTCTCCCCGGTCTCTTTGCAGCCGGAGATTGCACCGGAGGTATGCTGCAAATCGCAAAAGCGGTATATGAAGGCGCACTTGCAGGCACATGTGCCGTCAATTATTTAAAGTCAATAAAATAAAAATTATATATATTTAAAGGAGGCTATTCTTATGGCTATGGAATTTACATCTAAAAATTTTGCAAAAGAAGTGCTGCAATCTGACCTACCGGTACTGGTTGATTTTTGGGCAACCTGGTGTATGCCCTGCAAGATGCTGGCTCCGGTTATTGAAGAACTGGCAGAAGAAGCAAACGGACGTTATAAGGTAGGAAAAATCAATGTAGATGATGAACCTTCCCTTGCGGCACAGTACGGTATTATGAATATTCCTACTGTACTGGTATTTAAAAACGGTCAGGTCGCTGATAAATCTGTGGGCGCTGTTCCGAAAAAACAACTGGAAGCTTTGCTGAAATGATTTGATTTGCTGTTTGATGGCTTTGCTAAAGCGAGAGCTGCGATGTAAGGTTTATTCCTTTCGCAGCTCTCATTTTCTATTAGCTTTTTATTATCATTTGGAACTTCTTATAAAAGTTTATAAAGCTCTTCTCGTTTTTCAATTTTTATTTCGCCTCTGTTTAAAGATATGTAACCCTGTTTTGCAAGCTGTTTCAAAATACGGCTGACTGCTTCTCTGGCGCTCCCGATAATTTTTGCAATTTCTTCGTGTGTCATGGTGATACTGGACGTCTTATTTTTCGCTGCCTCGTCTAATAAAAAGGAAACAATTCGCTGTGTAAGACTTAAAAACATCAACTGCTGCAAAGCTTCTACTACATCGGAAAAACGTCTGGCAGTTTCTTTATACATAAAATTTTCCAGATAGATATTTTCTTTCGTCAACATAGAAAGAATTCTGGCAGGAATAAGAAGTACCTCTGTACTGCCTTGAGCCTCTATTTCCACATCAAAGGTAATTGCGGAAAGAATACAGGAGGCTGCTAAAAAACAAATATCTCCTTCCCGCAAACGATAAATCGTGACTTCCTTTCCTTCATCCGACAATAGATATGTTCTGAGACTTCCCTTTAAAACTAAAAGTCCTCCCAGACATTCTCTTGCCCCAGAATAAACAATCTCACCTGCTTCATAGCTAACAACTCTGGACTCTTTAAGAACCGTTTTTTGCTGTTCTTCTGTAAGCTTGCCCCAAAACTCTTGCTGCTTTAATACGTTTTCTATTGTTTCATTCATTTTTATCCCTACCTGTCTCTAAAAAATTTCACCTTGTTGTTTTAAGTATTCTAAAAATGCTTCACAGCCTTCTTTTACGTCTTCGTAAGTTTTATCAAAGTCACCTGTGTACCAAGGATCTGCAATAGCTCTTGGATTATCTGTAAAGTCTAAAAGCTTATATACTTTATTTTCAGTATCTTGTCCGATTATCCTGTTTATATTTTTTATATTCCAATCATCCATACCAATCAGATAGTCGTATTTTTCATAATCTGATTTCTTCATTTGAACAGCATATTTACCTGCTGTGGAAATGTGAAACTGCGCCAGCTTGTTTCTTGTTCCGTGGTGAACCGGATTGCCGATTTCCTCTGTGCTGGTAGCAGCGGAAGAAATGAAAAAGTGGGCGGCGTAGCCGGATTTTTCGACTAGGTCTTTGAAAACAAATTCAGCCATGGGGCTGCGGCAGATGTTGCCGTGGCAGATGAATAGTACCTTTATTTTCTCCATTTTATCTCCTCATATCCTCTCAAAACCTTATAAATACTGGCTTTTCAGCCTTTGTGCAATTTTTTCTTGAAAGGTTCTTTTTCTTATAAATTCTTGTATTTTCTCATGTTTTTTCGGGCATTTGTGGTACAAATGGGTTATTTTTAAAGTCCCAAATTCCTTATGAAATAAGGCTTACATGAGTAATTTGTGCATGTTTTTGGGTTACAAACTTTTTCTTTTCCAGTTCATCCCTTGCTTCTTTTAATCTGGCAAGTTCTTTCTTTGCATCATCATAGCCGGTGTGCGTATAAATATTGAGTGTTACAGATATATCTGAATGTCCCATCAGATATTGCAGTGTCTTTGGGTTCATCCCTGAATTGGCCATATTGGTACAATAAGTATGCCTGCATACATGAGGAGTAATTGGCGGCAATTGCAACAAATGCTCACGATTATATTTTTCTCTTGCATGCTGCATGTACTTTTCCCAGTGAAGTGCAACCATTGGCCTTCCATTCTTGTCCAGAAACAGAAACCCTCCATGTCCATCCACCATCGGCTCACGTTTTGGTTTCTTTCTATTCTTCAAGATTCGAAGAAATGCTTCTTTTACATCTGCTTCCATTGGAAGTAACCGAGTACCACTTGTTGTCTTTGTAGATACGATGATATACTTCATTTCTCGAGTTCTTTGCAACTGATGATTCACATTGATAATATCTTCTTTAAAGTCCAAGTCTTTTACAGTAAGCCCACAAAATTCAGATATTCTAAGACCTGTCTTGAATAAGATATAAAATGCATCATAATACTGATTATAATGTGGATCATTCTTTACAAACTCGAGAAATTTTGCTTCATCTTCCAGAGAAACAGCTTGTCTTTTCTGACTGTCATTAACAAGTACTGTACCTAATTCAAATCCAAATGGATTTTTTAGAATCAAGTCATCATCCACAGCCATCTGAAAAGCAGGTCTTAAAACACCTCTGATGGAATGAATGGAACTATATCCTCTACCATCTCTCTGTAGTTTTATCAGAAAAATCTTTGCATCAGAGAGTTTCACATCATCCACTTTCTTATACGCAAATTCTTCCTTTTTCAATACATTCACCACAAATTTGTAATTCGCTAATGTATTATGCTTTACTCCTGTTTTCAGGGAAAGATATCGTTCCACAAGTTCAATTACTGTAATGTTACTTCCTGTAATCCCTTGCATCTGTAAGGACTGAACTTTTCTTTCTTTTTCCCTGAGAGAAAGATCTGCCCGTTTACCTTCCGGCATCTTATCTGCTTCTGTCAATCTCCAACTATATAATATTTTACGCTTACCAAGTGAATCTGTATATTTATAGCGGTAACGTCCACTTGGTTCCTGCCATTCTCCTTGCTGGAGAACTCTGCCTTTATCATCACGTCTCTTTGAAATCATATCCTACCTCCAAGGGGACGCAACATGATATTGTTAGTATATCATGTAACCCCTAATTCGAACACCTCCTTCTTTTAAATTTCATTTTATATCACACTGAGTGTATCAATAAATTTTTCAAATCTTGTTCGTTTTATCTGTACACGATTCCCATTCCAAAGTAAATACTCTGCATTTGGATTGTCACTGACTAACTTACGAAGCTTTCCTTCTCCAATACGAAAATAGGATGCTGCCTCTTCAATAGATAATGTATACTTCTTCCAATAAGGTATATCATAACTTGTCATTTGTATGCCTCCTTCTATTATCTTTGTTTTTGACATTGGCGGCTGGCAAAGGTATCTATAAAGACTGCCAATGCCAAAGTAGTTTTTTGCCAATGTCATCTTTTATTCTGTGATTAACGCAACTGTTTTTCTTCCCTGACACCAGTCGTAGCTCAGTCTGTTTTCCAGCTGCTTTCTTGCATCTCTTCCTGTTCTGGAAGAAATCCCATAGGCTAGTAGTTCTGCCTCTAATTCTTCTAAACACATTACTTTCCGTTTGGTTAATAACTCCAGAATCAGCTTCTGTGCCTTTTCCAGTTTCGTTTCCTTTTTCGTTCCTGCTTTCCCCATCAGCAGATCTTCAATGGATATATCGTATTCCCCTAACCATTTTAAGCCTTCTTCTCCTAAAGAAAACGCTACCGGATTTTCCTTCTTAGCAAGAGAATCCTTTTGCTGATATACCACTCGGATATCCTGTTCCTTCTCTTTTTCCACCTTTTCTACAAATAAGATGCTTCGTACTGCCGCTGCGATATCAATAGATCCCAGGGAACGGTAATCGCTCTGACTTCCCGATGACTTATTCAAATGTCCAATGAGAACAATGGCACATCCAGTTCTCTCTGCAATCGTACTGAGATGTCGAAATAATGGACGGATCTCATTTGCCCGGTTCATATCCACATTGGCTCCCAGATAAGCCTGTATGGGATCCATGATCATGAGGCGTACATTGTTCTGGCGGATGGCTTTTTCAATCCGATCGTCCGTCATAGAAAGCTGTTTTTCATCTTCATTGATGAAGCGTACTCTTGTCATATCTGCACCACATTTTGCTAATCTAGGCTTAATGGTATCTGCTATCCCATCCTCTGCTGTTTGATACAATACATTAAAGGGTTCTATGGGAAGTGCATTGGGAAGTTCTTTTCCATTCGTACAGTATGCGGCGATTGCCATTGCAAGCCATGTTTTTCCTTTTCCCGGATTCCCCTGGATCAAAGTAACCTTTCCAAAGGGAATGAATGGATACCATAACCACTGAACCACCGTTTCCTCAACCTCAGACATTTTCATGACCGGAACTGGTTTTTCCCTGGCATCTCTCCAACACATCTGCTTTGCCATATTTTCTACCGGAACTTCTGCTACCAGACATTCATTCCAGTCTTTCTTCACCGGTTCTAATCGGTACACACTCAGTTCCTCCGGAATAAGAGAAACAAACTTCCTGCATCTCTCATTTCCAGGCTCATCATTATCCAGACACAAGTAGATGGAATGGATATGAGGATATTCTGTATACATCCGTTTCATTGCTTTTTCACTCAATCCTCCCAGGGAAATATAACTATGTTTTTCCCATTCTTCTGGAACTGCAGTGATATAAGACAAAAGATCAATGGGAGATTCAAACACAAACAGTTTTTCATCCGTTCCTATATGGCCAAATCCATAGGCTTTTTCCGAACCTCTTGCCTCCCCACGATATCTGTTCTCATCAGTTCCACGCATAGCTGCATATCTGGGATTCTGTTCTTTATCTCTTCCAACGAACACCACATTGTGATAGTTTTTACTTTCATAAATATCCCCCTTTGCAATCATCTGATCTATCAGCTGTTCCGATAGTTTTCTCTGTTCAATGAGATACTTCCTTGCAATCTCACAGCTTTCATTTCTTTCTGGCAGTTCCAATCCAGGCAAGGGGATGGGGCAGACCTTCTGTCTGCCTGCATCTTCCTTTGCCGTTCTTCTGTTTGTTTCTCCAACTCCCTCTTCTCCTAATAATTCTTTGACTGCCTCTGCAAAAGAAAGACCGTAGAATTCTTTCATAAAATCGATGGCATGACCGCCTTTATTCTGACTAAAACGATACCATTCATTCTTATTGATCATCACACTGTCATGTCGTAACCACCGGTATTCCTTCCCACATCGTTTGAACTGTTCTCCTCTCCCAGAAAGGAAAACATATAAATCGGTATCATCTGCTCTTTGAATCTGTTCTCTTGTATATTCTTCCATCTTCTAAAATTCCTCCTATAATTCCATTCCATGATGTTTCTTCTTTCGTTTCATGGTTCTCACTGCCTCTTTTGTTTCTGTGGATTGCTCCCGCTTGTTTGTTTCTGGAAGAGAGACACCTTCGCCTTTCTCTGCCATCAAAACTTCCACATGATTTTTGACTTTCTCATACTTTCGTAACATGGCGTGGATCCGTTTATCTTCTTTTCGCAAAGCAGCAATCTCTTCCGATAAACAATCTGCTTCTCGCTTCCATTTTCCTTCTGGTATTTTTCCATTCGCATCCAGATTTTCTTTTAAGATTCTTTCCGAACGATAATATCCGCTAAGTTCCTTCTTATGTTCCTCTTTGAATTTTTCCCTGCCAAAATATTTGTTCTTTAATTCCAGATAAACAGGTCTTGTTTCAAAATACTCTTTCATTGCATAAAGATTGCTGTTGACACTTCGCAAAGCAGACAGTTGTTGATTCAACCGCTGACTTACCTCTTTTAGCTGAGTATCTAATTCCTGGATTTTCTCTGTCAGCTGTTCTGGAGTTCTCACATCCTGCTCTTCCAGAAAGCGGATCGTCTCTGCAAATTGTTTCAGATTCGTATTCTTCGCCTTTTGTGTTCCATAAGCGTAGGATTCTGCGACTGCATTTCTCTTGTCATAATAGTTTCTTAGATAATCCGCTAAAGTTGGCTGATGGAAGGACAGCATCCGTTCCATCAACTGGCTTTGTCGAAACAACGACCATTGAAGAAGATTCTTTGCCCGTTCTTTCATATCATTCAAGGCACGGATAAGTCGGTTTAAACTTCCCAGTGCAGTTGAAATTCCTCTTGCTTCCATTGCCTGTACGTTCGGTCCTTCATGCACCATCGGGATCTTATCAATCCCCCGTTCCTCATAAGATCTGGCATCGACTCTTTCTGTAAGTCCTTTTTCTTCATACAGTTCGTTACACATCCTCGCCCAGGCACTTCTCAATTCTTCCAAGGTTTCTTTCCTACTCCAATCCGTTGTATGTACCGCCCGAAATACCGGCTGTCCTTTCTGATTCAAAACCGGCTGTCCATCCGGTGTTAATACTGGAATCTTTTTTTGCTTTTGTCCCCAGGTACCATCTTCCTGTAAAGGGCGGATGGGAACCATGATGTGCATATGGGGATTGGGTATTTTATCCTTTGCCTTCTTCGGATCATGGATCGCCAGATCTGCGATCATCCCTCTTGCGACTAACTGTTCTTCTACAAATCTTCTTGCAAGCTCAATATTTTCTTCCATAGAAAACTCATTCATCAAGGCAATATCAAAGCTGTGTGCCAGCTGTGCTTTCTTATTTCCTTCGATCCATTCCACCTCATTCCAAAGTATCTCCCTGTCTTTGAATCTCTCCGGAGCCTGTTTGGGAAGATGGATCTCCGCTAATACCACACCGCCTTTTCTCGTATAATCACTTACTTCTCCATAATACGTACATTCCAGTTTTGTACCGGCTCGATAGGCAGCACTGGCAATGGCAGACTGTCCTTTTCCTCTGGATAATTGATTCAGATGAAAGTGATAACATCCCATCTTACTCTTCTCCCTGTGGCAGTTCACCTCGTTGCATTGCCTTTAAAAGTGCTTCCTCTTCTGCGAATTCTCGTTCCTTCGCTTCTGCAGTTTCCGCCCGTCCACGAACCATTTCATGAACGACATCACAAAACTTACAAGCGGGATCATGAACAAGTTCATCCATCAGCTGATAAAATTCCGCCTCTGTCAGATATTTGGTATCTTTACAGATTGCTTCTATAGCTGCTCCCTTTCTGGATCAACAGATGAGTTCGTGCCTTTCGTTTTTTCTTTTTCTGTGTATCCAGATAATTCAAGGATCTCTGTATCCTATGCTCTGCCTGTTCCTTCTCAAGCTTTGCCTGTTTCAATGCAGCTTCTGTTTTTTCAATCTCATAAAGTGCTTCCTGGGTATATTCCTGAAATGTTTTCTTCTTCGCCATATCATTTTTCCTCCTTTTTCAACTCTTCCATTTTCTCTGTTACGGGATAGGCATTTCTGCCGGAAGGGGAACCCTTCTTCGGATGGATCATCCGCAAACACTTTCGAAATTCCCCTTCAGAAAGATGCTACTTCCGTAGGACGCACATACCTTGTAAGGTATATAAGTGCGCTCTTCTGCTTTCAGCATCCGAGTTTTTCTTACTCAAACGGAAGTTCTTCTCCGTCTGGAAGATGCATAAATCCATCCGGATCGGTATCTTCTTTCTTTTCTGATCCTGACAGTTTCTTTCCTTCTGCGAAATAATGTTCTTCTACAATCACGTTGGTGGCATAAACTTTATTCCCCTCCTGATTCACATAGCTTCCTGTCTGGATCCGTCCGCTTACTAAAATCTTCAAACCTTTTTTCAGATATTTTTCTGCAAACTCAGCATTCTTCCCAAAGGTGACACAAGAAATAAAATCTGTTTCTGCCTTTCCATCCTTTCGATATCGTCTTTCTACTGCCAGCGTGTATCTTGCCATTGCAGTACTGTTTTCATTCTGGAGATATTTCACCTCCGGATCTTTTGTCAGTCTTCCCATTAAGATTGTTTTGTTCATGTAGTTTCTCCTTTCTCTTTTCGTTTTTTCTTTGTTCTTGAATCAGGCCCGATTCTTTTAAGGCAACTATAATTTGTTCCTCATATATCAGAACGTAGAGAGGGCTTTTTACAAATAAAAAATGAATTTTATTTTTTTGCTCTCATATAACGAAAGGTTCAGAGGGGAAAATACAGGGTGAAAAAGGAAATTTTTTAT
>QFCE01000239.1_pt1 | contig 68325 bp, 65 predicted proteins | sample 5346091 | NCBI WGS metagenome assembly QFCE01 (sample SAMN09062252, study PRJNA434731) | Human gut metagenome, whole genome shotgun sequencing project. | isolation source: stool timepoint A chromium assembly | host: Homo sapiens | collected 2015
GACCGCCGCGCCGTTCTCATCAACCATCCGTGCTACACGGGAAAAATTCTGGTTGGCCTCCGTGATGGATACAAGATTGTCAGTGTTAATAACCATAATTCAACGCCTCCTTTGAATATAGTATACATGAATTATAGGATAAATTCAACCTATTTATTAAAGAAGGAAGGAATGCAGTATAGAAATCAAAATACCGAAAGAAGTCCGCGACTACCACGAGAACATCTTTTTCGGGCTGAATACGCGGCAGTTCATCTGCTCGATGCTGGCGGTCGGCGTGGCAGTGGGCATTTACTTTGCCTTGCAGCCGTATGTCGGCACCGAAGAAATTGGCTGGATGTGCATTCTGGGTGCCGCACCGTTTGCCGTCTGTGGATTCTTCACCTACCACGGCATGACCGCCGAACAGGTGCTTTGGGCTTGGTTCAAATCTGAAATTCTCTGTCCGAAACGCCTTGTGTTCAAGTCCGACAGTTACTACTACGAAGCCATGCAGCCCGCCATCCGTGCGGGCATGAAACGAAAGAGAGGCAAGCCTATGAAGAAAAGCGAGGATAACGCTTGATTAAAACCCTGACGAAAGCGCAGAAGATGGAACGCGAAAAGTTCCGTATTCCGCGCAGCGTACAGGATGCCATTCCCATCCGCCGTATCTTTGCGGATGGGATTTTCCAAGTCGGCAACCAGTATTCCAAAACATGGTCGTTTACCGACATCAACTACGCCATCGCCGGCAAAGAGGACAAAACCAGTATGTTCCTTGATTACTCGGAACTGCTGAATGCCCTCGACTCCGGCGCATCGGCAAAAATCACAATTTACAACCGCCGCATCAACAAGGCTGAGTTCGAGCGCAGCGTTCTGCTGCCCGACAGGGATGATGGTCTGGACGAATACCGCCACGAATTCAACCAGATGCTGACCGCACAGGTCACCGGCACCAGCAACAGCATTGTGCGGGAGCGTTATCTGACCGTAAGCGTGGTAAAGCGCAACGCGGACGAAGCCCGCAGCTACTTTGCCCGCGTCGGCACGGATCTGGTGACACACCTTGCGCAGCTTTCCTCGGTAGCAACCGAACTAACGCTGAACGAGCGCCTGCATATTTTCCGCGACTTTTTCAAGGCCGGGGAACAGGCTGCGGCGGAGTTCAATATCCACGAACACGCCAAACGCGGCCAGCATTTCAAGGACTGGTTCTGCCCCGATAGCATGGAGTTCACCGCCGACCATTTTAAGGTTGATGCGCGGTATGGCAGGGTGCTGTATTTGCAGGACTACGCCAGCTACATCAAGGACAGCTTTGTGTCGGAACTCTGCGACCTCGACCGCGACTTGATGCTGTCCATTGACATCCTGCCAGTGCCGACAGACGAGGCCGCCCGCCAGCTGCAAAGCACGCTGCTGGGCGTGGAGACGAACGTCGCCAACTGGCAGCGCCGTCAGAACGCCAACAACAATTTTACCGCGACGATTCCCTACGATATGGAATTGCAGCGCAAGGAAACCAAGGAGATGCTCGACGACCTGACGACCCGCGACCAGCGGATGATGTTCGGGCTGGTGACGCTGGTGCATCTGGCGGACAATAAGGAGCAGCTCGACAGCGACACCGAAACGCTCTACTCCACGGCGCGCAAGCACCTGTGCCAGCTTTCTACGCTGCGCTGGCAGCAGAAGGACGGTCTGGACACGGTGCTGCCTTACGGGCTGCGGAAAATCCAAGCCCTGCGCACGCTGACTACCGAAAGCACCGCCGTGCTGATTCCGTTTCGCGCACAGGAAATCATGGAGCCGAACGGTCTGTACTATGGGCAGAACGCTGTCAGCAAGAACATGATCGTGGCAGACCGGCGGTTGCTGCTGAACGGCAACAGCTTCCGTTTGGGCGTGTCCGGCTCCGGCAAGAGCATGAGCGCCAAGGAAGAAATCGTGCAAATCGCGCTTTCCACCGAGGATGACATTCTCATTCTCGACCCGGAGTCGGAGTTCGGCTATCTGACCGAAGCCCTCAGCGGCGAGGTAATCCGCATTTCGGCTACGTCCGATACCCACATCAACGCGCTGGATATGGACCGTGCCTACGGTGACGAGCGCAATCCTATCGTCAGCAAGTCGGAGTTTGTGCTGTCGCTGTTCGAGCAGCTCATCGGGGACGGCATGGTGACTGCAAAAGAAAAATCCATCTTGGGCCGCTGCACGGAGCAGGTGTACCTGCCCTACATCCGCAACGGCTATAAAGGCACACCGCCCACGCTGCAGGACTTTTACCGTCTGCTCCAAATGCAGCCCGAACCCGAAGCACAGGGGCTGGCGCTGTCGTCCGAGTTGTTCATTACCGGCACACTGAACACCTTTGCCCGGCATACCAACGTGGACACGCAGGCGCGCATTATTGCCTACGACATCCGCGAATTAGGCGAACAGCTTATGCCGCTGGGGATGCTGGTGACGCTGGATGCGATTTACAACCGCGTGATTCAGAACTGGAAAAAGGGGCGCAGAACGTGGATTTTCTGCGATGAGTTTTACATTTTGTTCCGCTATGAGTACAGCGCCAATTTCTTTTACAAGCTGTGGAAGCGCATCCGCAAGTACAACGGACTTGTGACCGGACTGACGCAGAATGTGGATGAGTTGCTGCGCTCCGACACCGCCCGCCTGATGCTGGCAAACTCGGAATTCCTCGTGATGCTGAACCAGAGCGCCACCGACCGCGCGGAACTGGCGAAGCTGCTGAACATCTCCGACAACCAGCTTGGCTACGTCACTAATGTCCCTGCAGGCTGCGGGCTGATTCGCTGCGCGGGCAATATTGTTCCATTCACCAATTCCTTCCCGAAGGATACAAAACTCTATAAATTGATGTCGACCAACCCGTCTGAGAAAAGGGAGTAAAGCCATGCAATACAAAAATAGAGGACCGCCGAAGCGGTCCGAAGGGGTGCTACAAACTTGAATTCGACGCTATGATATTTCCTTTTCGTCATCTCTCGGTGGTCGAACATAGCGTAGCATTTCTTTTACACAAGCACCGAATTGCAAGAAATTGGATTTTGCTTCTTTTAGTGTTATTCCATAATTGGAGTCGCTTGGCTCGTTATCAGAAGTGATGAACGGGTCATTCTCCCAAAAGCAAACGGGACAAATATACCCACAATCTTCATCTGCCGGGACATTGTAGGTAAGAAATCCACAACAAGGACATGGATATTTTTTCATTACGGAGTTTGTTCGCCCCTTTCATTTTTCAAATTTATAGACCTATTTTAATGCTGCCAAATATTGTTTTCCAAATCCCGCAGCCGTCCCTTATAGTCATCTATCAGAGCCTGAACATTTTCCCCCTGCGGGAAGGTCACCAGATAGCCGTCCCCGGCCTCATGAAAACCGATGATTCCCGCAAGCCCTGCCATCTCGGCCACTTTCAGCAGGGTGTGGTAGTCATACTCGGCGGCACTGATATATAAATTCATGGGAGAAACCTCGCGTTTCAAAGAGATGATTCTATTATAGCAACATCTTTTCATAATTGCAAAGAAAATGCTGGATCGTCCAGAATCGGAAGATACAGCATTGTTTTTATATGTAATGGCCTTGCAGCCTAATTTGTTGTCTGGCCTTGACCGAGCGATTGCTCTGGCATGGTCTAAGGCGCAGTGTGTAGGTGCGGGATGTTTCCCACGATTGTTTTGATTACGAGACTTATTATAGTGGAGACTTGTGTGCAGAATTTAAAAGCCGTTTGAACGATTTTGAAACTCCTTTTGAAGAAATTATGACAGGGGTGATGCCATGAAAGAGATAAAAGAAAAGCCCGCCGAGCGTGCGCCGAAAAGCAATGCTGCAGGGAAAATCCCGAAAGCTGCGCTGAAAAAGGTATGGACAGAGGCCAAGGAGAAAAGCCGAACTAAGCTGCGGAAAAGCACCTCTACGCATGGGGATGGCAACTATACCACAGCCCAGGACACTGGCGAGGCGCTGACCGATACATCCTATTCCACTATCAAGCAAAATACCGATTTCACCGTGCGGCAGGGCCGCAAGTTTGCCCGCAAGCAAATTGAAAAGTGCCGGGAGCACCGCACTGCGGAACAAGCTGAAACCACCCGCGCCCACGCCGCCAGAGAACGCGGTGTCGGCCAGAAACAGGCTGAACGCGGCACGCTGCCCGATGCAGACCAACGCCCGCGCCGTGGGGCGGATTTACCCCTCCAGCGGGCGAAAGAAAAGATCGTCACTGCCAAGGCAGCACCGCATGACATTCGCGACATGACCCAAAGCAAACGCCAACTGCGAACCGCCGCAAATGAAACTGTGCGTAGCATAACAACCCAAACACAAATGCAGACCCGTACCCGTCAAGTGCAGCTTGCTATCCAGAAAGCCGCCAGCCGCACCTGCAAGACGGCTGTGGCGGTCCGCTCGGCAGTACGGCATTTTCTTGTCGGCCTGCACAGTCTTGTCGCGGCCATTGCTGCAGGGATTAGCGTGGCACTCAGTATTATTATTGTCATCAGCCTTGTGGCCTTTGTGTCCGGCTCGGCCTATGGCATCTTTTTTGCCGCCAATGCCCCCAACGCCGACACAATTACCGTGCAACAGGCAGTAGAAACACTGACAGCAGAATACCGCGACAGGCTGGAAGAAATCTCCAACACCGTACAGCATGACCGCCAAGACATTACAGCCAACGATGATGTGTACTTCATCCGTTGGCAGGATGTCCTGGCGGTCTTTTCTTCGTATGTATCAGGGGATGAGTTCGGCTCCTCGGTTGCTTCGCTTGAAGAGGAACAGGTAGACAAACTGCGAAAAATCATGTTGGCGATGAACGCGGTGGATTACTCTACCCATCCGGAGACTACAACTATAAATACCACTGATGAGGACGGAAACCCAACCACTACGGAGATAACGGAAACCGTCCTCGTAATCGAACTGACTCACAAAACGCCTGACGAGATGGCAGCAGACTATCACTTTTCCACCCGCCAGAATACTTATCTGCAATTGCTGCAGGACCCGCAGTACGAAGAGCTATGGGCGGAACTACTCGGCGGCTTTGCACAGGGCGGCGGTGAGCTTATGACTCCGGACGGCACCCGCACCCCGACAGGCACTCTGCAATGGCCATTGCCCGTTGCTGGAACAATTACATCGCAATTCGGCCATCGCGTGGACCCTATTACCGGTGAGGGCAGTTCCCACACAGGCACCGACATCGCCTGCGCCGAGGGTACGCCGATCCTCGCCGCCGCAGATGGCGTGGTCACTGTTGCCAATGGCCTTGACAGCTGGGGCGGCAGTTACGGCTACTACATCCAAATCGACCACGGTAGCGGGCTGGAAACACTATATGCACACTGTTCCAGCATTTGTGTCACAACCGGTCAGCAAGTACAGGCTGGACAGGTTATCGGATATGTCGGCCACACTGGGCGAGCCACAGGCAGCCATTTGCACTTAGAGGTACATGTAAACGGAAGCAGGACAGACGCAATGAGGTATTTCGGAATGTAAATTGTAAAGAAAAACATACGCCGAGTTGCGCAATAGCGAAAAAATTAGCACGAAGCGCACAAGTTCGGTGGTAATTATGACAAAAGCAATGCCGTCTTTTTGGCTTTTTATCCAAAATTAATTTTCTATATTGACAATTTATAGGGCGAGTGCTATTCTTTAGCTAATGCAAGCGGTTGCATTAAAGATTGCAACGTGGTTCCAATGTGTATGGATATGCGCCGCGAAAGATGTCTGTTTTTAACAAAAAAGACTTGAAAATTATCTGTTTTCTGAAATTATATAAGTAAACCGATTGCACGGGAGGAAGGATATGGCAGCAACCATCCGGGATGTGGCGCATCGCGCGGGGGTATCGCCCTCAACTGTATCGCGCGTACTAAATAATAAAGGTGTAATCTCAGACGAAACTGCACAACGCATACAAAAAGCAATGCAGGAACTACATTATGTTCCCAACGATTTTGCAAGAAGTTTTGCGACAGGCAGCGCACATACGATTGCAATTGTTATTGATGTAGAAAACACAGAAGCATATTCGAACAATTTCTTCAACGATACAGTTTTTGGAATTGAGACCACTGCCCATAAAAACGATTATAATCTGCTCATCACAAATGGCGCGGAGGCATTTGGTGGGATTGATTCTGTAGAAAGGTTGGTCTTGGGGAAAAAAATCGATGGAGTAATTATTCCTGAATCAATCGCAAACGAGCTATTCCTCAAACGCCTTAATGAGCAGAAATTCCCCTGTGTGATTTTAGGACGCCACGAGCATACCGAAAACGAAATCAGTTGGGTAGATATAAATAATATGCAAGCCGGTTCGCTGGCGGTACGGCATTTGTTCCAAAAAGGCTATCGTAAAATCGCGCTCATCACAAATGGTGATAAGGAACTTTTTAATAAGGATCGTGTTATTGGGTACTGCCGTGAATTGCAAGATTGTGATCTCCCGTTTGATCAAGAAATGATCATTCATCAGATTTCTTCAATTGATGAATGCAAAAAAAAGGTTGTTGAATTACTCAAATCGGAGAATCCACCTGATGCGGTTATTTGTAGCAATGATTTGCTTGCGTTGGGAGCAATGCGAGCAGCAAAAGCACTGGGGATTGACGTTCCCAATGAATTTGGCATCGTTTGCTTCGATAATACGACAATCACAGAAGTGATGGAGCCTTCGATTTCGAGCTTGGATGTAAACACTTACGAATTAGGAGTCCAGGCCGCTGACATATTGATTAACCAAATTGAGAATCCTACGTCAAGCTTGCGCCAGATTTTACTGTCAACAAGAATGATTGAACGTAGGTCAACACAAAGAGAACAAGGAGGTTGTCCCTATGAATCTGCCAGCGGTTAATCACCGACCAACGCAAGAGTTTATTTACCCCGCATCGAGGAACGAACTTATCTTGCAGCTATTTACAGCTGCAAAAGACATCGATGAAGTTACATTACTATACTGGGAAAGATATGAACAAGATCCCAGTAAAATCCATCGAAAGAAACTTTCCGTATCATTAAGAGATGATCAACGAGATTGCTATCGAACATCTATCAGGATGAAAAGCATTGCCGCATATATCCGCTATTGCTTTGAACTGAAAAAAGGTACAGAAACTATCTGGTATGGCAGAAACGGATTTGATGAAAGTTTTCGAGGTATGAACGAAAGCTTCTTTGAATTTCTTTGGCCGAATCCGACTGATGGCTTTCGGGCTCCTAAATGGGCCGCATCGCAAATTTATTATCAGATTTTCCCTGAACGCTTTTGTAATGGCGATAATGCACTGTCTCCCAAGCAGGCCGTTGCTTGGGGAAGCACCCCCACTCGTGAAAACTATATGGGTGGCGATATTCCCGGAATCATCAAACAACTTCCGTACCTTTCGGATTTAGGAATTACTTGCCTTTACCTGACACCGATTTTTGAAGGAAGTTCGAATCACAAATATGATACGGTCGATTACTATAAAATCGATCCTCAGTTCGGAACGGAAAAAGAATTGCATGCACTTATTACTGAAGCGCATGCATTGAACATCCGAATTTTACTGGATGGCGTATTTAATCATTGTGGTTTTTACTTTCCTTATTTTCAGGATGTTGTTGAGAAAGGCCAAGCGTCACAATATTCCCGATGGTTCTTTGTACAGTCGTATCCCATCAAAACAGATCCTTGTACTTATGACTGCGTAGGACACTATAAATGGATGCCCAAGTTAAACTTGGCAAACGAGGCGGTCCAGAACTATTTCACAGAGGTTGGACTATATTGGATACGAGAATTTGGAATTGATGGATGGCGATTAGATGTGGCAGATGAAATGCCAACAAAATTCCTTGAACATTTTGCTGCTACAGTAAAAGAAAAATATCCCGATGCTCTTCTCCTCGGTGAAACATGGGGGGATGCTGATAGGCTTGTAAGCGGAAACCGCCTGGATTGTGCGATGAATTATCTGTTCAAGGATGCCGTAACAGATTGGATCGCAAAAGATAAAATATCTGTATCCACATTTGATCAGCGCATCAATCGGATGCTCTCCCTTTATCCGCAAGAGACGAATTTGCGGATGTACAATCCGCTGGATAGTCACGATACGGCCCGGTTCCTATTCTCTTGTGGCAATGACATTGCACGGCTGCGTTTAGGAGTTGCGCTTCAAATGACATTGCCTGGTTGCCCGGCAATATTCTATGGTGATGAAATTGGCATAACCGGGGATAACGACCCGCTATGCCGCCAGGCAATGCAATGGGATAAGTCAAAACAGGATCTCCACACAAAGGAATGGTATAAAAAGCTAATCAACTGCAGAAGAAACAGCAACGTTCTTCAAGAGGGAAACTTCCACACATTATATGTTGACGATGAAAATGGTGTTTACGCATTTTCACGTAGCGTCGATAATGATGTGGCAATTATCATTCTTAACACCGGCACCAAGGAAATCCAAATACCACCTCAAAAAGGACCAACTGACAAAACACTAACGGTTTTATTTAACGAAAGTGCAGCATTCTCTGCACCGCAAAACAAACTTTGTTCCGAAACGAAATGCTCTGATGAAGAAATGTGGATAACATCAGGGTGTTCCGTAAAAATATTAACAACAGAAAGCGAAGGTGTAACACAATGAAAAAGCAATCCACAAAAAAAGTGCTGGCACTTGCTACTTCCGCTGCAATGATGTTGACGGCATTCACGGCATGCGGATCTTCACAAGCACCAAGCACTACCCCAACTCAGCAAACTTCCGAGGCACAAAGTGAAGAAGCAAAAGATGATTCCACCAACGGTGATACGGTTACGATCAACTTTTGGCATCACTACAGTGCGCAGTCCGCAGAGAATGAGACCTTGATGAATGTTCTCATTCCTAAATTTGAAGAAGAGAATCCCGGCTATAAGGTCAATGCAGTTTCTCATGACTGGAGTGACCTTCATGACAAGATTCTGATCAGTGCAAGCTCTCAGACGCTGCCGGATGTGGCCCGCCTGGACATTGCATGGGTACCGGAATTCCAGAAGATGAATATTCTGGTGCCCCTGGATCAGGAAATGAGCGATTTTGAGGAGGTTAGCAGCGAACTGCTTCCCAGTGCAATGAGCACTGCACAAATCAAAGGAAGCTATTATGCGCTGGCCTTGAACACGAACACGAAAATCATGTTCTATAACGAGGAAGCGTTTAACGATGCAGGCTTGTCCGCCCCGAAGACAATGGACGATATGCTTGCAGCTGCCCAGAAGCTTTCTGGAACGAACGCGAACGGTCAGCAAGTCTGGGGCCTGGATGAGTCGGCTCTGGCGGGCTGGAATGTTCTGCCCTACATTTGGAGCAACGGCGGCGAAATCACCGATGAAAACTACACGAAAGCAACTGGCTATCTGAACAGCGAAGCAACTGTGAACGCTGTGAAAATGCTGGCCGATATGTACAAGAACAGCGAATTCACTGGCTTTAACAGTGGTGATATTCCGATGACGGATGGTTTCGGCACTGGTCGTTACATGATGCTGCTGGAAGGTCCGTGGAAGACTTCCGAGTTGGCGGGCGCATATCCTGACTTCAAGTACGCCACTTGTGAGGTTCCCGCAGGATCGGCTGGTTCCATTTCCGTTCTGGGCGGCGAAGACATCGCTATGTTTAACACCGCCAATAAAGAAGGCGCATGGAAATTTATGAAGTTTATGACCAGCGATTTTGCCGAAGAAGAAATGGCAAAGTGCGGGCAGATTCCGGTAAACAAAGAAGCGCTGGATAGCGATGTTGTTGCCAATGCTGATTATGCACCGTTCCTGGATGCCATTACCACTGCAAAGGCTCGCCCGCCAGTAGCCTCTTGGAGCGAAATTGATAACGAACTCACTACTGCAATGACTTCCATTATTAGTGAGGGTGCCGATGTCCAGGAAACTTTGGATGCTTTGGCAACGAAGGTAGATGCACTATTGGCGGAGTAAATGTATTATAACATTTTTCCCGCAGTTAGACAACTGTTTTCGGCGGTTGCTCTATATAAAGTGAGGATATAGCGATGGGAATCAAATCAAAGCGTGACAAATTCCAAATCGGAGCGCTTCTGCTGCCGGGAGTAATGGTCTTCGCATTGTTTACGATTTATCCTATTACGAAGCTGTTTTACATGAGTTTCTTCGAATGGAACTTCGGAACAATGCTGGAACACCCGTTCTGTGGGATCAAGAATTACATTGATGTTTTGTCGGATGAAACCTTTAGAACTGCGTTTGTCAATACAATCATTTATACGATAACCACAGTTCCTGGACAGATGATTCTTGGACTTCTGGTCGCGGCATTTATTAATTCCATTCCCCGGTTTCGTATCACGTTTCGCATTGTGTATTACATCCCTGTAATTACATCGTGGGTTATTGTTTCACTGGTATTCCGCTACATTTTCAATACAGAAGGTATGTTGAACTACTTTATTACGAATGTGATTCACATATCAACTGCCAACATTCCTTGGCTGGATACAAGAGCAGGCGGCATGTTTGTCCTGATTCTGCTTGGCATCTGGAAAGGTGTAGGCTGGAACATGGTTGTGTTTTTGGCCGCATTGCAAAGTGTTCCGCAAGAGCTGTATGAATCGGCTGAGATGGACGGATGCGGAAGTATTGCCAAGTTCTTTTATATTACGATTCCGTGCATCAAATCAACGATCCTGTTTGCGCTTGTAATGCTGACAATTGGCGGCTTCAATGCGTTCACATCCATTAAGATGATTACGGGCGGAAAACCAATGCACAAGACTGAAACGGTCTTGACTTGGATGTACTATAAGGCATTTAATGCCGGTGAGTTCGGATACGCAGCAGCGCTTTCGTTCATTGTCGCGGTAACATTGATTCTGCTGGCAATCCTTCAGTTCAAGGCTATGCAGCAAAGTGACTCTGTAGAGTGAGGTGAGCATATATGCATACCATAAATAAGCAAAAAACGATTCAAAATGTGATTCTTTATGGTCTTCTGCTCATTGGCGGTGTGTTTTCTGTCCTGCCTATGATCTATATGATCAGCACTTCGCGAAGCCCAATGGAGCACTTTATGAGTATCCGCCGCACTTTTTTCCGAAGCTTAGCCAGATAACGCTGGAGAACTACGTCTACATATTCAATCAGGAAAAGTTCTATTTGAACTTTTTGAACAGCCTTGTGGTAGCCATTCTGACTATCGTATTTGCAGCAATTATTGCGAGTGCTCTGGCCTTTTGTATTGCGCGATTTCGCTTTCCTGGAAGAAAGGTCCTGTTTGCCTTGGTTATCGGGACAATGATTATTCCGGGTACTACTTTGATAATTACGCAATATCAACTCGCAACCTACTTTAAGCTGACAAATAAACTGCTGGGATTGGTTCCGTTTTATGTGGCGTGGGTTATTCCCTTCTCCACGTTTATGATCAAAAACTACATTGAGAGCATTCCCAGGGACTTCGATGAAGCTGTATACGTTGACGGTGGTAGCATTTTTACGGTGTTCTTTAGAATCGTAATGCCGCTGGCAAGTCCTGCAATTGCGTCTGTAAGCATTTTCAACTTTCTTACTGCCTGGGATGAATATCAGTGGGCCTTGACGGTTATCAACGATAATGTTAAAAGAACGCTGCCGATTGCTATTTCTGGATTCTTTGGACAGCATCAATTCACACAGTGGGGCTATGTTTTCGCAATGTCTATGGCAAGCTTACTTCCGGTTCTGATTATATTTATCTGCTGCCAGAAATATTTCGTTTCCGGGTTACAAACAGGAGGCATCAAAGGCTAATGACAGTTACCAAAGGAGGTAACCATGAAAAGTAAAAAGACATTAAATATGCGCGCGTTAAGCGCCTTACTTGCATCAACACTCGCGATTTCGGCTATATTTGCGCCGACCGCATTTGCACAGGATATCGGTGATACTTCCCAGATTGCGACCGCAGAAGAAAGCTCCGACTTTACACCTGCGGATGCAATCAACGACACCGACATTCAGAAAATCACAGAAAAGAAGTCTGTCCTGGACGAGAGCGACATCATCTACATGATTTTGACGGATCGCTTTTACGACAGCGACAGCAGCAACAACGGTACACTTGGCGTTGAGTACCGCCCCGGCGAACTGAAATACACGCAGGGCGGCGACTGGAACGGCATCACTCAGAAGCTGGATTACATCAAGGATCTGGGGGTCACTGCCATTTGGATTTCCCCACCGTCCGAAAATGAACTTCTTAGCCGCGATGGTGAGGAATCTGGTTATCACGGATACTTTACCCACAATTACAATTCGGCTGACCCTCACTATGGCACGAAGGAAGATTTAATCAATCTGGTCTCTACTGCTCATGAAAAGGGGCTCAAGGTCATTCTCGATGTCGTTCCGAACCACACTGCGGATTACTTTAATGGTAGTAGCAGCACCTATGACTCTGATAGCTATCAGCCCGCAGCGCCATTCAATAACCCTGATTGGTATCATCATTTCGGCGATATTACTGACTGGAGCGATGAAAATCAGGTTCTGAACTATGACCTTGGCGGCTTGGATGACCTGAACCAGGATAATCCAGATGCACGACAGGCCATAAAAGATGCCTACAAAGCATGGGTAGAGGATACTGGTGCAGACGGCGTTCGCATTGATGCAGCCCGTTCGCTTCCGAAGGATTTCATTCAGGAATTTGAAAATTATCTGGGTGTTCCTTCGTTTGGCGAAATCTTTGTAGGTGATGTCGATTACGTTAGTGATTTCTCGAATTACGAATGGGGTGTTTTGGACTTTCCGCTTTTCTTCCAGGCTAGAGAAGTATTTGCACATGATGCAAGTTTTACCACGGTGAAGAGCATCTTTGATCAGGATAGCAAATACAACGATGTCAATCACCTCGTGACCTTCATCGACAACCACGATCGCGATAGATTCCTCTGCTTGGCTGATGACAACTACCAGAAGCTGCGTCTTGCGCTGACCTTCATTTTCACTGTTCGCGGTATTCCTGATGTCTATTACGGCACCGAGCAGAACTGCTATGGCGGTGGTGTCCCCACCGAATGGGCAGGCATTGCAAACAAGGAAAATCGTGAAGTGATGCCCGGCTTTGATGAGGATGGGATTACCTTTAAATATATTCAGCGCTTGACCGAACTGCGTAAAGAATATGCTTGTCTCCAGACGGGAACGCAGCGTGAAATGTGGGCTGAAGATAACATTTATGCGTTCTCCCGCCGCGATGATTCGAACGGCCAGGAAATCATCTCCGTGTTTAATAACGGAACCAGCAACGAGACCCGCGCAATCCCCCTGCGTGCCGAAAGTTCTCTTGCCGTAGGAACCACGCTGACGAACCTGCTGGACACTTCTGTAACAGCAACTGTAGAAGCTGGCGGTATCACTGGAAAGGTTTTGAACCTGACTATTCCGGCAAAGACGGCATGGGTATTCACCTCTGATAATGTTGCTGATTACGCCCCTCCTGCCCGCACGGTTACGACGATCCGCGTACATTATGATGTCGGCCTCGGCAACACCATGTATCTGCGTGGTTCTGATTATCCGCTTACTTGGGATAGCGGCCGCAGCATGCTGAATGTTTCGTCGGATGTTTGGGTTTATGAAACGGAACGTATCAGCAAGGGCGAGAGCTTTGAGCTCAAGCCGCTGATCAATGATACAACGTGGTCTTCTGGCAACAACTATACGGTTGTTGGAGGCGAAACGATTGACATTTATCCTAATTTCTAAGTAAAACATAGGGTTAATAAAGGCAGGCGTAGCGTTTAGCGTTACGCCTGCCTTTTTATTTGGGAGGTTACTTATATGAGCAGAAAAGCTGGTATTCTTTTACCGATTTTTAGTTTGCCATCAGAATATGGCATCGGAACACTTGGTCGTGCAGCCTATAGATGGGTGGATTTTTTGAATGATGCGCATCAAAAATTGTGGCAAGTTTTACCTGTGGGGCCTACAAGCTACGGAGACAGCCCGTATCAGAGTTTTTCCGCGTTTGCAGGAAATCCTTATTTTATCGACTTAGAATTGTTATGCGACCAGAAGCTTCTTACAAAGGATGAATGCACGGCAATTCAATGGGAATATACATCGAAAAAAATAGAATATAAAATTCTTTACGATAACAGATTCTCTCTCCTGCGAAAGGCTTACCAGCGCTATCCAATGAAGCAATCTTTGAATGAGTTCATTAAGGAGAACGCATGGGCGCATGACTATGCTCTCTTTATGGCAATCAAAGACAGTCAAATGGGAAAGTCCTGGCAGGAATGGCCAGAACTCCTGCGCAATCGCAACTTCGAGGCTCTTGCTAAGGCAGATAGAGACTACCACGATGACATTTTATTCTATGTTTTTTTGCAGAAAGTGTTTTTTGAGCAGTGGGAGAATCTAAAACAGTATGCAAATGCAAAAGATGTGCAGATTGTCGGAGATATTCCAATTTATGTAGCTTTGGACTCTGCGGATGTATGGGCACATCAGGAATATTTCAATCTTGATACGGATGGACATCCAACCGAGGTGGCAGGATGCCCTCCTGATGCCTTTGCAGCCACAGGGCAATTGTGGGGAAACCCGACCTACCGATGGAACATCTTAGCCGATCAGGGCTATTCTTGGTGGCTGGAGCGTCTTTCGATGTCTTTTGAACTGTTCGATTATGTTCGAATCGATCATTTTAGAGGCTTCGAAAGCTACTATGCCATTCCTGCCAAAGATAAAACCGCAGAAAACGGTTGCTGGCGTCAAGGTCCCGGAAAAGATTTTATAAATGCTATAAAAGACAGATTTGGTGACCCACACATTATTGCGGAGGATTTGGGCTTTTTAACAAAGGAAGTAAAAGACCTTTTGCAAATGAGCGGTTTTCCCGGCATGAAGGTTCTTCAATTTGCCTTTGATGCCAGAGAAAGCAATAACTATTTGCCATACACTTATGTAAAGAACTGCGTGGTATACACAGGAACACATGATAACGATACACTACACGGATGGACACTGTCCGCCGCCCCGGAGGATGTGCGATATGCCAAAGAGTATATAGACTATTCGACAGATAGAGGGTCACTCGAACGGAAGCTTATTCGCATAGCGATGGCCAGTGTGGGCGATACAGTTATTATTCCAATTCAAGATTGGCTTGAATTGGGAAGCGAGGCGAGAATAAATCAGCCCTCTACGCTTGGATGCAACTGGCTATGGCGAATGAATGCTGGTACTTGTACTTCTGCGCTTGCAAATGAAATTGCACAAATGACGGAATTGTATGGAAGATAGCGTATATTGTGATGCTATAAATAATGGGAGTAGCTTGACCGATCCCAATATAAGGCGCTTGTTAGAAATAAGCTATCGGCCAACGAAGGTTCATTATGCCATTTTGACGAAAGATGGTATGTCCAATAAAGCCTTGATGCGAGCATCAAATCATTTTGCAAGACTTGGCATTGAAATTATATGGGCAGATGATTTTAATGAAATCCCACGGCTTTTACGAAGGCTTTTGATAAAAAGATTTGATTCTTTTAAATCTGAGAAAGCCAAATACTATAACCCCCAATAGCCGCCCGCCGGTCATTGAACCGGCGGGCGGCTATTTTTGCTTACGCCCATTTAAAATCAACGCCTGCAATAACTTTATGATATGAATTTTACACAGAAGTATTATGTTTATCATTATCACTGTTACACATTTTCTCAATAGCATTTTTTAGTAACGGAGGAATCGATGCGCCCATCTTTTCTGCGTTTTCCAGAATACTCCCCAATTCGGATACAATGTACCAAAACAGGACGATGGGTGTAAGCAGCATATCATAATTAAAAGGAAGCGTAAGTCCTGAAATGTGATTCAGCGTTAGCCCAAGCAAAATGTCGGTCAAGACACTGACAAAAACCATAATGATGCTCCCACCTTTATGCCACAAACCTTGCCTGGCTTTATGGGAACTCCATTCGCCATTTTTAATGGCTTGTGCTGTGCCGGTCAGACAATCCAGCATCATGCAGGCCGCATACAAGACAACAAGCCAACCAAGCCAGCCGTGCATTGCAGCCCATAAGCCAATGGCACCAACACCGGCAGCCTTTTCAACAGAATCTGTTTGCATACCTCAATAAATTCTCCTTTTGTTCATTTACTATTCAAAGAGAGTAGATGCCGCAAAATGTAAACGCGATTTACATTTTACAGTATTTACTCTCTTTACTTTTTGAGTGGCCGCTCAAAAAGATTAAAAAAGGAGAATAAAAATGGCATACGAATTTAACCATTACTACGAGATTCAGAACGTAGCTACGGGTAAATACGTGAACGTCCTGGGCAATCACGAGGATGGCACCGTAAAAAACGGTGAAACAGTTAACCTTTTCAACCGTACGAACAATCCTGATCAGCGTTGGGCGTTGGAAAATTTCGGCGGCAATGGCAATGTCCGAATGGTTTTGCAGCGGGGCGAAGGCTGGTACGCGTTGAACTATAATACGCGAAACACCAATTGCATCGTTTGGCACCTGAATACCGCGGATGATACTGATACGGTTATTACTACCGTCGAGGTAGAAAATCGCCCCAATACTTATTATCTTATGCTGCGGGACCGCAGCATTTACCTGACGGCTGTTGGCACTGCCCTAAAATGGAGTGCCTATACGGGCGAAGAAGAACAGATGTTCACCATTTTGGAACCTGGCACCGGCAGTGATGGCAGTGATAGCGGAGAAGTCTCTAATGTTCCCGATTCGAAGCTGGTAACCAAATTTATTCCGGCTTACGAAGGAAATTACACGAAAGACCGCAAAGCACAGGGTGGGGCAATTTCTGAAATCACGATTCACCATTGCGCAAGCATTTTGACCATTGACGCTCTGGGCGCACTTTGGCAGCGCGAAGGTCGAAAAGGATCTTCCCACTACGGCGTTTCTGAAACGAATATCGGACAGTATGTCCATGAAAGTGATGTGGCATGGACGAACGGCAACTGGGAGGCAAACTGCCGCGCAGTAACAATTGAGACATCTAATAGTGGTGGCGCACCGGAGTGGCCTGTTTCAGATACGACGTTCCAAACGCTGGTTACACTGGTGGCGGATATCGCCCGCCGTAATGGCCTTGGAAAATTGGTTAAGGGTAAAAATCTGACTTGGCACAGTATGTACGCTGCGACGGCATGCCCCGGTCCTTATCTTTCCGGAAAGCTGCAGGAACTGGTAGATAAAGCGAACACGATAAATGGTTTCTGATTTTTTGATTTTAGGGTTTACAAAATTGGTGCAGTAATCTCTTTACTTAGTGAACGTTCACAAAAGCACCTGACGAGGTGCAAGGACAAAATTCAATGAAGGAGTGAAAAAATAATGGCTTACACTTTTGAGCAATCTTACTATTTTCGTCCGTATCGCGGCAACAGCAGTTTTTGGCTGAACCGCTACGGCAATGGCAACATCGCATCTCACCAGAAAGCTACACTGTATACGGCAGCAGGTTCTGCTGATCAGCGTCTTAAAGTTCACAAGGTCAGTGGTGGCTGCCAGCTGCTTTCTGACCTCAACAATGCGTATGGTCTGAACATTTACGGAACCAAAGCAGGGAGTGTTTGTGACTTCTATCCGGTCTCTGGCAACTTTAACGATGCTTTGATTGACCTTTTGACCGTTGACGCAGCTAATAATCTGTACCGCATCAAGATGATCAACCACAACCTGTACCTGACTCCGGCATCCAATTCGAGCGGTGCTGCTCTGACATGGGAAAATGCGTCCAATGCAGACAATCAGATTTGGCAGCTTTGCGCGTCCCAGTCCAGCGGTGGCGGCAGTACGGGTGGCAGTACCACCATTACGATGCCCGTAAATGCAAACCAGAATTATTCCGGAAATAGTTCTTGGATTATCAATTATGGCTGTGCGGTTTGCTGTGGTGTGGACTTGGCATCGTGGAAGAAAAATAAGAGTTACACCATTTCTGATTTTGCGAACTACTATGATGAGACCAATGGCTACTACTGGACTGGTCCGGATAACTTCTCTTGCAGCGATGCCATTTCTCTGGCAAGCCTGAATGAGGCACAGACGATTGAGAAGATTCGCTCTTATGTCAAGAATCATATTCCGGTTGCCTGTCATGCAGTTGGCTCTGGTAATCGTCAGCACTGGTTCGTTGCATATGAACTGACTGGTGAAAGTGGCGGCACTTGGGCAACTGCAGGCATTAAGGTCCTTGATCCGTACAATAGCAATTCTGGCTCTACGGAGGGCCGTCGGGTCACTATTCTTGAAGCTATGCAGACTAGCCATGTGACGCTGGGCGTAGATCGTATCCGTATTCCTAACTAAAGCCTAAATACAAATAGGTAGAAAACTCCCCGCTTGTAGGTGGAACACCTAACAAGCGGGGAGTTTTTGCGTAAAAATATTTGGAGAAGCGTCATTAAATCGGCGCTTTGAACGATATTTAGTGCATAAAAGAATAGTAGGGCATATTATATGCACATTTTCTATCTCTTGCAAGTGCCATCTTGACACCAAGGCATAGTACTTAACTTGTATTGATAACCATCATCGGTGTAGAGTGTCTCGCCATCGGATCCAGTAAAAAGCTTGTTCATTGTCTCGTCAGGCAAAAAATGAGAATCTTCATCATCAAAGTGATTAAAGTTTACACAGAACCATCGGAAATCGGTAGACAAGGTATCGTTATACGACAAGAAGCATTGGATATAAAGATTGCGCCCATCGCTAAAACAAATATCTCCAAATTGATCTGTGCCAGGGGTACCCACCCAAGGAATTCCATCTTTTGTTAAAGTGTAATGACCACTATCTCCATCTTCCTCAACATAACTTTTATAATCTAATTTTGCATAAGGAACGTCATAAATAGAATCATAGCGTGTAAGAGTATAAGTGTCGGGGGAAACCTGCGTGTCGGAAGGAGATTCGTTTGAGTCAGACGAAGATGTAGACGATGAAATTACATCAGGAGTTGCACTCGGAGAATCCGCTGTAGAGTCGCTGATAGAAATGTCCGAACGGTTGGAAATTTCTGGAGTTGATGGAGCTTCAGAAGAATTACCCCCACTGGAAGAACTGCTCGTAGTTGCAGAAGATGATTCCTGATGATTGCCGTCAGTGGAAATTTGAATGGAGCATGAACAAAGAGAAAGAACAAATAATGTACCAGCTAACAAATAAATCTTTTTTTTCATAATAAGCCTCCATATAGTCGTATGAGTTGAAAAAATTAATAGAAGATACCAAGGCGCTCTTTCAAAACTATTTATGAAAAAGCGGAAAGAAACTTTAAAGAGAGTTGTTGACAGCTATGACGTGACGCCAAAATAGCGTTTCAATTTTGCAATCGCAGTCTTTTTGCATTTGTTTATGGCTTGCCGAGACTTGTTATCTCTGGCGGCAATTTCTTGAATACTGTATTGACGGAAGTAATGGTCATAAATGATATGATACTCTTCGGTACTTAGCGCACGTTTAAGATCGAGCAGCAAGAGGTTATTGTATGTATCGGATTCGCTGAACGCAGTGTCAAACTGCAAAGGATCATAGTCAGTTTGGCTTTCAATCGAAACAGTGGGAAGCTGATGGCGTTTCGCTTTAGAAAGTGCGATATAATGATGATATATTGCCTTGTTGATATAGCTTATGATAGCACCATCTGTGCTTATAATCAACTCGTTAAGTTGTAAATTTTTGGCGAAGGATAGTAAGAAACATTGAAAATCCGGCAACGCATCCTCTGATTGCAGGAAGAATGCATATTTCTTGAGCAGGGGGAAAATTTCTCCAAAAGAGCGAGTGCCTGCTCACGGTCACCATTTTGAATATCTTGAATGCAAGTATAAAGAGATGATTTCATTCTCTTCTTCCCCCTTTGAAAGGAAAAAGAGAAAAATCATCTGCAAATGTAAACCGAAATTGAAAATATTTTTGTGTTAAATGTCGAACGATTTAGGTATGCACATTGTTACCGCGTCTGCATCACCGCCGTTCAGCAAGTGTAATACAGGCGGGCCATTGGCTACGTCGGCCACATAGGATGTGCCACGAGAAAACATTTGCATCCAGACGTGTGGATCAACGGTAGCCGTGTAGATGCAATGCAATACTTTTCATTATAATGTGACTCCCATAATGAGCGATTTGCTCTATAGATTTCTTATACAGAAAGCGCATACCCCCGTCCCATTACGGTTTTCAAATCATCCGGGCCTAGATCCAGTTTCTTCCGCAGCTTTGCGATATGCACATCAACCGTTCGCGTCTGAATCGGCACTGTGATATTCCATGCAGATGCCAGAAGAAAGTTTCGGGAGCAGATGTGCCCAGAATGGTCGAGCAGCGTAATGAATAGTTGATATTCTGTGGTCGTCAGGTGAATGCGGCAGCCTTGCCTTTGAACGGAGAAATCGCTTTCATCGATGGACAGATTTTTATAGTACTTCATCTGGAACACCTATCATGTCATAGCCATCAATAAGGGCCTGACCAATCGCCCATGCGAGGAAGAATGCTGCGCATACCAGAAAAATCGGAATCCACATTGCATTATAGCTTTCTCCGTCAGCGGTATATCCTTGGTTTTGCCAGAGCGCGGCTGCATGGAAAAGCGGATAGAATCCCAGCCACTCGATACCATTTTTCATTCCGGAAAGGCTCAGCAGCGCGGGCAGGCAATAGGTAACTGCACTGATAAAGAGCGCCGTCAGCAAATTCCCCAATTTTTGTCCAAGCCATAAGGTGATCCGGCTCATGCAGAGGCAGGCCGCGAAACGACAGATTAACCAGAAAATCAGCAAATCCGACAGGGTTATAAACTTGGGTACAGCCTGCAAGTCGGAGATACTCATCGCAGGTCCCAGCAAAGAGGGCAAGCCATAGTCACGCAGCACCTGCCACAGATGAGGCAGAACGGTTCCGAACGATATAACCGCTGCCACGGCGGTACTTTGCCGCAGCTTTGCCTTTACAGTGTATTTGCGGCCCAATGGTGTGCAGGCCAGAATCTCATCCATGCCGCCTTTGCGTTCCATGGCAAACAGGCCGCTGAAGCACAGCGCACACAGCAGCCCCGCCAGAAGTGTATCCTGTACATCGCCGGTGCCGGTAAAGCCGAACAGCTTTTTATATCCGGTTTCATAGACAAGCCATGCACCGGGATTCTCTTTCAGATAGTAATTGATGTTGGACTGCACTACACGCTGATAGACAGAATATTTCTGCTGCAGTGAACTGTAGGCCAGCAACGCATCACTGCTCAATTCGCCGCTGTTGACACGCTTCTGTGTCTCCAGCATGGGAATAAACTCGTTACGCTGATTCCGTATCCAGTCGCGGCTTTCTTCGCTCCACGGGCCGGAAATATGCTTCATATAATAGGCATAGTAAATTTCGTCCGCGTCTATGTAGCTCTCCGCCGTCACGCCCTGATAGATTCCAAACACCAGAAACGTTGCCAAGAATACTGCGGCCCCATTCATCAGCAATAACTTCCTGCCCTCTTCATGGGTAACAGAGGTCGCACGTGTTTTGAGAGAAAACGGAAGTGCAAAGCTGTGCTTGGCAGCCGGCAGTAGCTGTGCCTTGGCAAATACCGCACAGAATGCCGCAAACAAGCTGCCGCCCAAAACGGCTGCCGTCAACCATTCGACCAACGGCAGGCTGACAGGATTACCAAACCAGAAAAGATTCCGGTAGTTCCCCAGCAGCTCGTTGGTCTGCAGCAGGCTCACCATATTCGCATATTTTACAACGTTCCAATGACTTGTGGCAGGTATTGCAGTACGAATGCCGTACATTGCCAAGGGCAGGGCCAAGGCGCCGACCCACCCGGCGGCAGCGCGTTTGGCGATAAGGGCAGCCAGCATAACCCACAGCCCCATCACAAACGCACCGGCCCACTTTGCAAGTAAAAATCGAAAAAGATACTGCCCAACGGTAATCTGCATGGTACAGCGCATCAAAGCCGGAACACTTTGAATTGTGCGATTCATAGGCCCCAAACTGAACGACACCGAGCAATATGCGAGGTTGACTCCATACAGCACCATCAGAACGACCAATAAGCTGGCAGCAAATGCCGCCAGCTTTGCAATGGCCGTTTTTAACCGTCCACCGGGCAAGCTGCGAATCAGGCTCAACAAACCGCTGTCGAGCTCTTGGCGCACAAGAATCAGCGCAAGCAGCAGCATAGCCGCCAACAGGATGAGATCCGTGAATGCATAGCTGATGGCCGTGTACAAGCCCTTTTGCGGGTAATACTCTATAGGCGTATCTGTCAGTCCGGCATAAACCTGCGCGGTCCGTTCTATGTTTTTCAAATCGTACCCAGTACGGTCATTTTGAAAAATGGAGATGCCGGACAGTTGGGTGGCTTTGGTTTGAACACCCTCCAAGAAGTCGTTGTAAGCTGCTACGGTGTCATACTCGCTTTGCAGCTGGCTGAACAGGTGGTACTCTGTGTTCAAATCATCTGTGAATAGGGTGTAGGATTTGTCATTGTATTCCTGCTCATAGGCATCAAACATAGCAGCGTTGTCTTGCCGATACTGGGAAAGCCCGTAGCCGCCATATGCCATTTCACGGTAATACTGTCCGATTTTCACAAGGCTTTCTATCTCGGTGTATTTGTCATGCAGATAGCTCCCTTTTTCCTCCATGGTCTTGCCTGTCAGTTCTGCGCTTACAGCCCGGTACGCAGAGGCTGGCGGCTGTTTGGCGGTGGGGCGGGTGCCCATCCACAGCAGCAAGAGATTGGCGGACGCCAGTATAGCCAGCAGGGCAGAGAACACTCTGCCGCCCCAAACTTTGCGGAGTTCAGCAAAAAACAGGCTCATTTGCCGTCCCCCTCACCGAACACATTCAGGTAGATATCCTCCAGACCTTGGCCGGGCGCGTATTTTTCAATCAGCTCCGGCACGGGTGCGGCATCCACAATTTTGCCCGCACGCAGCAGAATAACCTTAGTGGCGACCGTTTCTACATCCGAAACAACGTGCGTTGCCACAAGGATGATTCGATCCTTGGCCATATCTGCCAGCAATTCACGCAGGCGAACACGCTCTTTCGGGTCAAGGCCCGCTGTTGGCTCATCCAAAATCAGCAGCTTGGGGTCGCCCAGCAGGGCGGATGCCAACAGCAGGCGTTGCTTCATGCCGCCGGAATATGCAGAAAGGCGCTTGTCCAACTCAGCAGTCAAATTTACGGCAGCGGCCACACGATCAACCTCGACTGCAACGGCTTTTCTAGGAATTTCTTTTAAGGCAGCCATGTAGGCAAGAAAGCGCCGCCCAGTATAGCTGTCGTACAGTCCCTGCTGCTGCGGCATATAGCCAAGAATGCGGCGGAAGCCTATACCCATTGCTGACTTGCCGCACCAAAGCACCTCGCCCGAATCGGCGGCCAGCCCACCGGTGATGATGCCGATCAGCGTGCTTTTGCCCGCGCCGTTCGGCCCCAAAAGGCCATACAGGCCCGGGCCGAGGGTGAGCGACACCCCAGCCAGAGCCTGTTTGGTTTTCGGTTTGCCCTGCCCGCGGCGGTGCAGCAGCGGTGCGGGCAGCAGATAGGTTTTGCGCAGATCGTTCAGTTCCAGTTGCATGGCAGATGTACGCTTTCTTTTGTGCAGGCTCTTTAGGCTTTGCCCGCATGGTAGCACCGGATTATTGCGGAGTTGTTGCAAGGGGGTGTATTGACTCTGCTCTGAGACGCTTTAGTTTTACCTTGCCCTGCCAGAGTCGGCTTGGCAGCGGGTAGATTTTACGCGGAGAGGTGAGTTCTACCATTACGACACATTAGAACCATCTTCAATAAAAGAGACTTTCCGCAATTCTGCTACATCAGAATTTAAATATCCCTCTTTACTTATAATAGAATATTCAAATCCATAGTGCTCTACATTATCGGTTTGACTATCCGTGATGAGAAGCAGATCGGTTGCACTTTGTCCAAGCATAATGGGAATTGTACGGTCTTCCGCAATTTCCTGCTTGATGTTTAGTTCTTTTACCTCTTTTGTCTGTGTATTGATTGCGTAACAGTTCTCGATTGCAACCGGATACTCCACATTTGGATGTTGCTCATAGTGTCGAATTGACATTAAAAGCCATTCATCAAATTTTCCGTCTATATAGGCGCTGTTTCCATCTGTGGAAATAAAATCGGCAACCTCATCAATATTACTGTCTTGTACACTGATTCGTATCAGCTTTTTGGTGTTTACATCGTAAAAATATAGCCCATCGGCCATTAACAGCTGTTGAATGTTTCCTGTATATTCGTAAAAAGATTCGCAACAGTTTCCGCCAATCGGAATTTTTTCCCATTGGTGGAAAGTTGAACGAGCAATCTCATCGGAAATTTCGCTCCATTCCTTACCGGGAAAATCGCTTTCAGTTTTGGTTTGTTGAGAAGAATGTAAAACTGCATATCCGGTTTCTGTAACCCCTAAAAATTCCGGCTGTATTCCGCCTGTTGTATCTTCCACATACAAATCCACGCGCTCGCCCGTATTTAAGTCGATCATACATAAAGTAAAAGTGGATTCCAACGTGTCCGGCAACTGCTCAAGTGTTGTCAGTGAGCAGATAAGGGATTCTCCGTTGGTACAAAACACATCGCCAAGACGTTCCCCATTGTTAAATGTAATAAGTGTTTTACGGTTGCTTCCATCCAGAGATGCGGCATCAATTCGAGAAAGTGACTGCTTTCCCTCTTCTCCACCATAGGTGCGATGGATAAGTAAAAGATGATCACTTGAAATGAGGGGAAATACGCCAGCATTCTCCGCAGATATCCAAGAAGTACATCCTTCATTGTCATGAGCACAACCAGGTGCATTACATAAATATATTTCTTTTTGCGATGAATAGTCAATGTAAGTGACATTGGCGGACCCGTCGTCTCTAGCACGTGTTTCATAATAGCCGCTCTCTCCGCCACAACCCAAAACAGAATAGTAGGGGCGCGTAAGATTTTTAAATCCTGTCGCGGTAGGCTCGGTATTTTTGTTATCTGCTTCTACGTTGGAATCCGAGGAAGTCGCACTACTGTTGGAGTATGTACTCGGTGACGGCCTACCTGTACAGGCAGTTAAAATGCACAGGACGATTCCCATGGAAAGTGTTTTGATGAATACTTCTTTCATAAGAAATCAGCCAATCCTTTCTTTGCGTTACGCATATGATACTAGCGGGGAGCAGACAATTATGCCTGCTCCCCGCAATTTTAAATAATGTGGCACATTAGAGCAATATTAGCTTGCAAGGGACCAGTACCAAAGCGTATTGGGATCTTTATCGCTGTTCACAAAGTAAACATCACTGTATTGCGAAGTCGTGCTACTTTTATCAATGTACAGACGATAACCGGCGTAAGTGCCTTGATTCAACCAAGCCCTAAAACGATAACTGTTGTAATTAGAAAAGTGGAAATAGGTATCATCTGTATTCCCAGTTGTTGCTGCCAGAGTTGCAGGGTAAACGCCAGAGGATACAGCTACGCGCCACAGGTTCACAGCAAGACGAGTGCCACTGGGGGTTTGTGCCGTATAAATTGTTCCTTCGTTGCCGCTTCCTTCAACGGTCCACTTCTGGTTAGTCATGGAAGAGGCTGGTTGGAGAACAACCTTGCTCTGCGCCACGCTGCTAGATGCTGTCAATCGCGCGGTGCCCGCAATGCCATACCCGTTAACACGAATATTGCCGCGACCAACAGGAGATAAAATTGCATTTGTGGCTGCAAACGCCGGTACGGCCATAGCCATAGCCATAACGCAAGCAATTGCGAGGGTGAGAAAACGCTTGCTGAGTTTCTTCATGATGTATTCCTCCATTCTGAAAGAAACTTGTATCGGGTTTGTTTCGGGGCGGATATGTTCAGCATCTGCGCGCCGATGCCTGATCCTTAGATGTGGATAGCGGTTCTTTGAAACAACTTCACCATACCACAAAGTTTTCACATCTGCCACGTTTCGGCAGTATTTCAAGGGTTCCATGCAGCAAAAGACGAGTTTTGCCCAAAAAAGCAGGGCCGCACGCAACCGCGTACAGCCCTGCTTAAAAATTTTGACGCATGCTTTTTTACAGCCCCATTGCCTTTATGACTTGCAAAAGCAATCGTGTCCGTGCAAGCCCGTCCTTGTCGTTGCCGTCGTTGTACAGCGTCAACCCCTGCAATAAGTCCGCAACAGCGCGCTTTTGCTCCGCCGCCAAGTGTTTTGTCGAAAGCACTTCCGCGTTCTCGCCATAAATCAGCTCGTCGATGGACACGCCGAACAGCTCCGACATGGCAATGATGGTATCGACCGACGGCGTTTTGCTGTCTGTCTCGTAGCTGCTGATTGTCGAAGCCTTTTTGTCCAGCTTGCGCGCCAGATCGCTCTGCGACCAGCCGCGCTTTTTGCGCAGCTCGTAAATATTTCTGCCGATATACCGATGTGCCATTGTTCATTACCGCCCACTTTAGCCTTGTAGGTTTACTTTACCACTTGACTATGCGCCGATAGTGTATTATTCTCGTATAAAATACGCTTATAGCACAGTTTTGCGATTTGGCCGCAAAATTGCTTGACATTTTGGGGGCACGGTATTATGTTTGAAAAAAATCCGGACATTCTACTTCATCCGAAAGGGGCAACAACCATGCCGACAGGTATCAAGGTGCTGGTTTGCGATAACGACGCAGCCTTTTGCCAAAAAATGGCCGATTTGGTGCGCAGAAATCAGCCGGAAGACGGCGGCAGCGTTGCGGTAACGACCTGCTGCGACCCCACCGCTTTGACGGACAAAGCCTTGGGGCAGTTCGATATTGGGTTCTTGGATATCGACATGGGCGCATACAGCGGGCTGGAACTGGCGCGCCATATCCGCAACCTGAACCTTGATACGATCCTGATTTTTGTCACGAACTATGTGCAGTATTCGCTGGAGGGGTACGAGGTGCAGGCCTTTCGCTATCTGCTGAAACGCGAGCTGGAAGAAAAGCTGCCCGGCTATTACCAAAAGGCGTTGGAAGAATTACAACATTCAGCCGATGAAATGATATTCAACGAAAACGGTGAACAATTCCGCATCAAATATCAGGATATCCTGTACATGGAAAGCCGACAGCGCGTGATGCGCCTGTTCACGCTGACGGATACGCGGTCGCGCGGGTACTTTTACGCCAGCATGGAAGACACCGAAAAGCAGCTTGCCCCAGTCGGCTTTTTGAGGGTACAGCGCAGCTATCTTGTTAATATGACGCACATTCAAAAGCTGAATTATGACAAGGTGATTCTGACGGACGGAACGGAACTGCCGGTCAGCCAGAAAATGTATGCGAGCATCAAGGCCAAATATCTGCGTTGGAGGAACCGGCAATGATTGGACATCTTGTGGCAATGCTTGTTTCTGCCGTTGCGTTTTTTGGCGCGATTCTTTTGTACGGTGCGTTTTCTCCGCGTCGGTTGAAGGGGTAGAAGTTTTGGCTTTGCTTTGCTGTGTATTGTACCCTGATGGAAGGGGCCGGACCGTTGGCAAACGGGCTTTATTCCGCTTGCGGAATCCTGGGCGGCGGTGTGGGCCGTCAAACGCTTTATAATGTGACGAGATATCTCCTGCTTTACGTTCTTTTATTTCGAGAAAGGCCGATGGTGTATCTTTCCACTACGGTTATTTTCTATTCATGGATTTGCTGTATTGAAAACCTTGTCGTCGGTACAACGCTCATACTCCAAGCCGATACGGTTCGACTGGCAGTTCAAAATTCGGAGAAAAGCTGGCTGTTTTGGATCAATCAACTGTTGGTTCTCTGCGGATGCGCCGCGATTCGCAAAGCACATCCCTATCAGCCTCAGACCAATGGTTCACAAAACGGATTCACAATTCCGGCCATCATATCGTTGGTGTCAATAGCGATGACCGCTCGCTTGCAAAACGGGTATTATCAGGGCGAAATCAATGGAGCTTTCCTGTTTTATTTTGCGGGAATTTTGCTGTTTGCCGATGTAATGACGTTCGTGTTGATCGTCTGGAATGAGAAGGATGAACGCCTCAAGGGAGAAAATCTGACGCTCACCGCACGCGCACGCACGCAGGCAGAAAGTATTGAAGCACTGAGCGCATCTTACACGGCCCAAAGAAAGTTGACGCATGATTTTAATGCACATCTGGCAACGCTTTCCTCGTATCTGGACAACGAGCAAATCAAAGACGCTCAGGATTATATAACGACATTGCAGGAACAACAGACCGATCGAATCCTGATTGCCAATACGCACAATTCTACGATCGATGCGCTGTTGAATCAAAAAGCGCAGGTGGCAAAAAAGAACAGCATCGATATTCGTTTTAAGGTCAACGACCTTTCGGGTATAAAGGTTGCCCCAATCGATCTGGTGATCATCATCGGCAACCTGTTGGACAACGCCATTGAGGCGTGCGTCAAGCTGCCCGCAGGCGAACGGGAAATCTATGCCCAGCTTTTGTTGGAGGATACACTGTTTCTATCTTTTCGCAACACATCTCCGCCGGTGAAAATCGTAAACGGTTACATCGCCACAACCAAAAAGCCGCCCGATCTGCATGGGTTCGGGCTGCAAAACGTCAAAACCGCCTTGGGAAAGTATGATTCTTTCTATGATATGGCCTATGAGGACGGTTATTTCGCCTTTACGATAGAAATGGAAAACGACTCGCCTTCCGCTACCAAAAACTCGTTTTTTGCTACATGAAAGTTGAACTTTGGCAAATTTTGGCGTATTTCTGTGTTATAGTCGAAAGGAAATGATCCTATGCAAAAACTGGCCGCCAACCTGACAGAAAAAATGCTGCGCCGAAAGCTGATCTCGCCGGAGCAGGCAGAGTGGTGCGCTTATCTTGTGGAGTGCAAGTTCGAACAGATGCTTTGCTTTTCCGTACTGATTGCACTCGGCTGCCTGATCGCACCGCTTTGGGAAGTACTACTGCTGAACTGGGGCGTTGTGTTTTTGCGCCGCAAGGCGAACGGGCTGCACTTGCATACGTTCGCGGGTTGTATGCTTTCCTCGCTGTGCTGTGAACTGACCGCCCTTTGGGCGTGCGAAAAAGTAACACCTGCGGTTGCCGTGCTGCTTTTGGCCATTTCGCTGCTGACGCTCTGCCTTGCCGCGCCGGTTAACGATGTCAACATTCATTTTGACAGCGATGAAATGCAGGCATTGCGCGGCGGGATGCAAAAACGGCTGGTCGTGTATGCAGCCGTTTCCGGCACTGTGTTTTTTGCGTGCCCGCAGGTATTTGGTATCCTTTCCGCATCCGCTTGTATCATTGCCCTGTGCGTGCTTCTGGCACGGATGGGGCTTGGAATCACCGTAATTCAATGACGAGGAGGAACATCATGAAAAAACTCGATATTACCGTTCAAAAAATCGTGCAGCACACACTGCAAAGCGCCATGGAGGGCGGTCCTAATTGTCCCTGCATATGGTTTTACCAGCCCCACCGCCCCGAAAAGCCGCTGCCCAAACCGCAGGACAAAAAGTAAATCTCACGCTGCAGTTCTAAGCCCGTCGCATCTCAAATGCGGCGGGCTTTTTTATGCCTGCTTCTCGAAAAATTCACAAAAAGTTCAAATAATTAGAGAACATTTTCTGCGCTATTAGCCTTTAAGATGATGAGCAAGGGAAAAACGAGCAGAAAAGAGGTGAGAGTGTGTCAAGTGCCGATCGACGCCAAGCCGAAATATTAGAACTGTTGTATATGCATGAAAAATGCAATGTCAACGATTTTGTCGAGCGTTTCGGAGTCAGCAGACGTACCATTACCTCAGATATTGTAGTACTTACTCGCAAGCACAATATCAAGTCGAAGTCCGGTCCTCACGGTGGAATAGAAATAGACAGGGACCTAAAAACCGATGAAGTGCCATACCTAACAGATTTTGAAACTTCATGGTTGAAACGGAAATATGACGAAGCTGAAATCGAAGAAGATCGCATAGCGGCACACTCCATTCTCCGGCGTTTTTCTCTTTAGCGGATATAGTCCGTTCCCCAGCACCTTGACAACCGAATACCCAGCATAACAGGTACGTTACTTTCCCGGCAAGCCCCAGTGGGCGGTCCGGCAAACCGGAATTGCGGCGGGAAAGATCATAATGATACGCCAGCAGCCTCCCGCGTCAGAGGGGGTGACCGAGCCGGAGTTGTAAGCAGTAAGACTCCGGCGGAGTCAGTGAACGGGTGTGCCAACACCCTGCCTGTTATGTTCCCGGTGTCAGGGGTGCGGGCGGCAAATGTGGCACACTTACTTAACTATCTACTTTTGCCGTTTAGGGCAAATCGTGGGCAGCAGGAACCCAAGCGCCTGCTGTCCATCATTTTGCTTTAAACGGGATGGAAAACAGAGGTGTAAACCAATGCAAACCTATCCAACGGGCTATACGGAATCCCACCGTATGGCCGAGAACATTTTCCGGGAGATTTTACCCCGGCACAGCATGGCGGTGCGTGAGGAACAAATCGCGCTTTGCCATGAAGTTTTAGATACCTTATATAATAAGGAAATTTCCCTGTGCGAAGCAGGTGTAGGCACCGGCAAAACGCTGGCTTACCTCGTGGGCTGTATCCTTTGGCAGATGCATCGCCCCGAACGGATGAAACTGCCCATCGTTATCTCCACTTCCAGCGTTGCCTTGCAGGACGCTATCCTTACAGAGTATCTGCCCGAATTGTCCGATGTCTTGCTGGACGAAGGTATCATCACCGCACCCACCACAGCTGTTGTCCGCAAGGGCAAAGAACGTTTTGTCTGCGATGCCCGCCTTGCGGAAAGAGCATCGCTGGTGCAGCCAAGCAGAAAAAGGCAACGGAACAGCTTGCACATTGCAGAAAATATTCTGGACATGGATCATATTCCGGAGCTTTCCCGGTATGACCGTTGCCGGATCTGTGTGCCGCAGTCCTGCCCGCTCGATTGCTTTATGCGCTTAGATTGCCGCTACCAGCAGTATCTGCGCGATTCCATGAAACCCGACATCCAAATTTGCAATCACAATTATTTGCTGGCAGACGCATCGCATCGGCAGGAAGATAGACCTCTGCTCCTGCGCAGCTATCAGGCACTGGTAGTGGACGAGGCGCACAAGCTGCCCGATGCCGCCCGCCAGATGTACACGGAAACACTATCCCAGCACGACATGGATGAATTGTGCCTTTTATTACAACAGGCGCACTACAAGGATTTTGCCAGACAGATGCGGACGGCGTTCCTTACGCTGTCGTTCTCCTGCACGCAGGGGGTTTCCAAGCTGCGAAGAAAAGTGAGCGAACCGTTCGTGCTTACGCCGTTCCGCCGCGCTGCGCTCATCGACTGTATAGCACTATTGCAAAATGCTGGCGGGTTGCCGGATGTGCCGCGATACCTGCTGAACAGGCTGGGAGAAGCAGAAAGTCTCCTGCGCCTTTTTCTCTTGCAAGTGCCAACGCGCATCCTCTACATCGACTACGATGCCGATGGTCAGCCCACATTCTGCGCAGCCAGCAGCCGCGTACCGCAGTTGCTTCGCAGTGCGCTGTGGAACACCCGCGAACCTGCGATTCTGACCTCCGGCACATTGGCTGCAGCCGGAGATTTCAGCCACACGGAACAGCTTTTGGGGCTGGCGGCTTATCGACCCTTGCGTCATTTCCGAGCAGATTCTCCGTTTGACTACAAGAAAAAATGTCTGTTGTACTTTCCGCCGTGCGTAAAAACGAGAATGGACAACCGCAAAATGGCAGAAGAAATCGTCCGATTGGTGGATGCCTGCCACGGCCATGCTCTGGTGCTGTTCACGTCTTACCGCCAAATGGCCGAAGTCCGCGCGCTGACGGACGGTCAGTGGACATATCCAACCTATCAGGCGTGGCGCAACGGCGGCAAAATCATTCAGAAGTTCAAGCAATCCGGCAACGGCGTACTGTTTGCGGCTGGTTCCTGCTGGGAGGGCATCGACTTTCCCGGCGACATGGTGTCACTGCTGATTATCGCAAAGCTGCCGTTCCCGATTCCCGACCCGGTCAGCGACTACGAGCGCCGGCAGTACCCAAATCTGCGCGATTATATAAACGCCGAAGTCATCCCCGAAATGCAGAAGAAGCTGCGACAGGGTTTTGGTCGTGCCATCCGTACCGAGCAGGACTCTTGTGTGGTCGCTATTCTGGACGAACGTGCGGGCATTGGCGGCAGGTATCATGACGCCGCGCTGGCAGCACTGCCGACTTGCCCAATCACTGAGAAAATTGAAGATGTGCAGCAATTCATCCGGGAGCAGAAGCGCCCGGATTACTTTTTGTGAAAAGAGGAACCTGAGATGTACCTTATGCGAAACCACGATGTCTGGATTTATGTGCGCTGCGCCAACAGCGATCCGCGCATTGCCTTTGACCGGCTGTATGACCTTATCGACGAAGCAGCAGGGCATGGATTCCTTGTACGCGGCACATCTTTTGACCATTGCAGCGGCAACACCTTGAAAGACCGCATCGGTCTGCGATCTATGCTGGACGCAGTAGAGAACGGTCGGATTGAAGCCGTGATGGTACGCGATTTGGAGCAAATCAGCCGCAACAGCTACATACTGGTGGGAGTTATTGAAATTCTGCGTCAGAATGATGTCTACCTTATTACCACCGAATGTGACCTGAACGCCGAGCTCATCAACAGTGGTCTTGAACGCTTTGTCGGTGACCGCTTCACGCGGGCATCTTTCGGCAAGCCGCGTTTTGATGTTCGTCTTCCTCTGATGGATCAATTCTGAGGTGCACCCATGAAAGAATACAAAGTTTGGGCGTTCGCCCGCAGTGCGGCGTCGAACCTGCCGGCGCTGGAAGAACAGCTCGCCGATGTCATGCGCGAAGCCGACCGGCGCGGCTACATCATTGTCAACTCCTGCATGGAGCAGAAGTACGGCACCGAGTTCTGGCGACCTGATTTGTTCGCCATGCTCACCGCCGTGCAGCAGGGGCGTGTTAACGCCGTCATGGTGCAGAGCCTTGACCGTTTGAGCCACGACATTGCAACCTTGTACCGCATTCTGCGCTTTCTGCAGAATTACGGTGCAGTGCTGATTACGACCGAAACCAATCTACGATATGAACTCTATCTGACGGGGCTGGACGCACGCTTGCTGCGCCGCCACAACCGAAAACCAATTTACTATGTGGAGTGTGAAGAACGATGAAAGAACCTGTGCAAATGCCGCTGCAGGCATCCGCCTGCGAAATTGAAAAAATCACCCTGCCACAGATTGTCAGCATCAAGCAGGCAAGTGAGATTATGAATCTGCCGCCGTACTATCTGCGGCGTGTCTGCCGCGAAAACCCGGATTTGGCATTTCAGTCCGGTGTTAAGTGGTACATTAACCTTGGCAAGCTGGCGGCCTACTACAACAATAAAACGGAGCAATCGGAATAATGGCGTCGGCAAAACTTATGATACCCAAACGTAGCGCCCCCTATTATGTACTGACCGCTAATGTGACCGTACATGGAAAAAGGGTGCGGCGATATGGGCGCTTTGACTTTGACCCCACTGTACTGAAAACCCACCGCCAGCGTGAAAACGCTGCCATTGAAGCCGCACTCGTTTTTGAACGCGCAGAGCAACAGAAAGCCGACGATGAAAAAGATGGCAAAAACACGCCCTTCCGAGATGCAGCAAGAGCATACATTGATTCCAAAAAATCGATGCTTGACCCCTCCGTTCGTCTGGAAGGCGACTACGAACAGCACAAGAATAAAGCCAACACCACAGCAGGTAAGGAAACCATGCTGCGCCGAATCTGCGAAATCAGCCCGGCATTTGCAGAAATGCCGATTTCAAAGGTAAATAAGCGCGAATGCGAGAAGTTTCTGGATCTGCTGGGTGAGGCCGATGTGCGCAGCGTGAAAGGGTATGCAGTGCTGAAATCCAACGCAAAGCAATATAAGAAACTGTCCTGTCCTCAAATTGCAGCGCAATGTTCCATACAAACAAAATCTGTAGAGCGAGTGTTCCGCGGAGAGCGTACCACACTAAAAACAGCGCAGGAAATTGCAGCAGCTCTCAAATGCAAACCCGAAAAGCTGTTTCATATTGAACTGGATCACCGCCCTATTGCACGAAAAACCATCAAGGAGTATGCCATTTTTCTGCGGCTCGTAATGCAATATGCCGAACGCGAGTACGGCATAGACAACGATACCCAAACACTCGCGGTTAAAGGTACGCGCAGCCGCCCGGTAGACTGCCTGCACCCGGAAGAAGTAGAGGCTCTTTTTAAGGTGCTGCCGCGCTGTTCCACACTGGAGCAGGTCATCATCATGGGGCTGCTGAATACCGGAATGCGGCGCGGTGAGTTAGCCGGGCTGACATGGGAAGATATTGACTTCGACCACTGCACCGTCCATGTGGATAAGTCACTGCTCATAGTGAACAAAGGCTATCACCTGACGACCACGAAAGAGGACAACGTCCGTGACATAGATGTAGCACCCGAATTTATGGAATATCTGAAAACCTACCGTGAGCAATGGCTTGCACAAAAGCACCGTATGGGCAGTGCTTGGCAAACCTGCATGGACGGAAAGTGGGAATCGTACCGGGAATCCCTGCAAAAGCTGCGCGGGAAAAATTTTATCGTTATCAATGATTTTGGCTGGCCCATCAGCCCCGACCACTATGGCAAAATTGTTGACCGCGTGGCCGAGAAAGCGGGCATCCGCAAAATCCACCCGCATATGTTTCGCCACACCTTTGTCAGTATCCTGCTCTCCAACCCGGACATCGGTGTCGCTACAGTGGCGGCTGAGGCGGGTCATGCCCAACCCAGCACGACACTGGCAATTTATACGCAGGTTTACCACAAGCGGCAGGATTCCATCCGCAGCCAGATGAGCGAGACGCTCTACAAGAGAAAAACTCCCGAAAGATGAAAAGAGACGTGCAAACTTTACGCTTGCACGTCTCTTTTTGGTGGGCCATGCAGGATTCGAACCTGCGATAACTCGGTTATGAGAATACCGAACCTCTTAAAATTCTATTTTTCTTGTGCAATCGTACCAGATACTGTGTCTTATAGAAGTCTTATCTTTAGGCAATGTGACGAATCTTTTTGTCTTATTTAGTAGTGAAACTGCCCCTTTATCGCCAGCTTTATCGCCAGAAAAAAGCTGGCGATAAAAAACAGCTCTAAAAACGCATTTTTCACTAATCTGGCGATGAAGAAACCAACCATAGGTACGAGTCTTTTTCCACACAACTGTTTTTGAATTATACATCGTCATTTTCACATTGTCAATATCGCCAAGGGGATACTATACACTTTTATAGGAATAGGCGCGGCGCGTTCCTCTCCCCCACACCCCCTCTCCAGCTGGCTGAAGAAACAGCCAACTGAAAAAGATAATATCGGCTCTTATAAGCATCTTACCTGTCCACAGGCAAGGTGCTTTTTTAATTTCAAAAATTGGAGGTCATCATGGGCAAATATCAAAAGAACATCGAGGCTGCGCGGCGTATCAGCGTAGTGCAGTATCTCGAAACCTATCATCCCGGTGAGCTTGTCCGCAAGACGGATAAAGAGTATCGCACGAAAACTCACAGCAGCCTTGTTATTACGCCCGCAAATGGGCTGTTTCACTGGTACGCGCAAAGCGTGGGTGGTAACAATGCCATCGACTATCTGACTAAGGTTGAGGGCATGGACTTTGTCTCGGCGGTACGGTTGTTGAGTGCGATGACACCTGCACCTGTTTCTGTTCAGACGGCCAAGGCTGCGTCTTCCCAGCGGCACACGACCCGTCCGTTTGAGTTGCCCGCCGCAGATCGAAACACCGAAGCTGCAACGGCCTATCTGTTGCACCGCGGTATCAGCCCGAAAGTGCTGCGCTACTGTGTGGGTAGTGGAATCCTATACCAAACCACGCGAGGCAACTACCGCAACTGTGTTTTTGTGGGCAAAGATGAAAACGGCGTACCGCACTCTGCTTTCCAGCGTGGTTGTCAAGGCAGCTTTCGCGGAGATGTCACAGGCAGCCAAAAGCAGTATGGCTTTCTGATTCCCGCCGAATCGGAAACCTGCGATACCGTAGAAATCTACGAAGCCCCCATTGATGCTATGTCCGGCGCAACACTGCGGCAGTACAAACATGATTCCCCGTGGCGCAGTGTCCACTACTTGGCGCTGGGTGGGCTGAACCACCAGCCGATTGACTACTTTTTACAGCAGCATCCCGAAGTTAAGCGCGTGGCACTTTGCTTTGACCGTGATGAACCCCGGACGGAGCTTCACAAAAATTGTTGCGAAACGGCTTGCAGAACGCGGATATATCGTACAGGACACGCCCCCGGCCATAGGCAAGGATTATAACGACTATCTGCTGGCGGCTCGTAGACTTATCAGCATGGAACGGTAAAGGAGCGGAATATGAAAACTATTGCAGTTGCAAACCAAAAAGGCGGCGTGGGTAAAACGACCACCACCGTAAATCTTGGCACAGCACTTGCGGCGATGGGCTACAAGGTGCTGTTGGTGGACGCCGACCCGCAGGGTGATTTGAGCAGCTATCTCGGCTATGCGGGCACCGAAAACGGCGCAACAATCAGCGACCTAATGGAATCTGTTATCAAGGACGAAAAGCCGCCAGAAGTGGTAATTCACCATGAAGAAAAAGTAGATTTCATTCCCTCCGACATTGGTCTGTCTGATATGGAAGTGAGCCTTGTAAATGTTATGGCGCACGAAAAAATCATGGAACAGGCATTGGAGCCGTTTAAGGATAAATATGACTACTGCTTGATCGACTGTATGCCCTCGCTGGGCATCATCACCGTGGCATCGCTTGTTGCGGCTGACAGGGTGTTGATTCCTGTGCAGGCGCAGCATTTCGCCCTCAAAGGTCTGGTGTCCCTGTTCAAATCCGTCAACCAAGTAAAGCGCCGTATCAATCCCCGGCTGGATATTGACGGCATTGTGCTGACGATGGTGGACAAGCGCACCAACCTATCCAAAGATGTGTGTGCTGCCCTGCGCAGTGCCTACGGTCACGCGCTGAAAATTTACCGTGCAGAAATCCCGGTCAGTACGCGCACAGCAGAAAGCGCTGCCAGTACACATAGCGTGCTGACCTACGATGCCAACGGGCCAGCCAGTATGGCATATAAAGCGCTTGCCAAGGAGGTGACGGAAAATGAGAGAGTACGGCAGCAACATCAATCTGCCCTCACTCGATAATCTCTTTTCGAGTGAGCAGGAGCGGCAGGACGCAAAATTAGAGAAAATCCAAATTTTGCCGCTGACGGAACTGCATCCCTTTCGGAATCACCCTTTTCAAGTCCGTGACGATGACGAAATGGACAAAATGGTGGACAGTATAAAAGAATACGGCGTTATGACCCCTGCCATTGTCCGCCCTCGGAAAGATGGTGGGTATGAAATTGTAGCGGGCCACCGCCGCTGTCATGCCAGCCAGCGGGCGGGCGTGGAAACTATGCCCTGCATTGTACGGGATATGGACGACGATACTGCTATTATTCTGATGGTGGACAGTAACTGCCAACGAGAGCATATTTTGCCGAGCGAAAAGGCGAAAGCCTATGAAATGAAGTTGGAAGCTATTCGTAGAAAAGCTGGTAGACCGTCAAAAGAAAATTCCCGACAAGTTGTCGGGGATTTTGAAAGCGCCGATTTAGTCGGTCAAGCAAGCGGCGAAAGCGGGCGGCAAGTCCAGCGCTTCATCCGTCTGAACAAACTCACCCCCGAACTTATGAAAATGGTGGATGATGGCAAGCTAAAAACCACTCCCGCCGTGGAACTTAGCTACCTTACCCCCGAAGAACAAGAGGACTTCCTGTCCTATATGGAATCCGAGGGTTGCACACCATCGCTGTCACAGGCGCAAAAGCTCAAAGAGGCCAGCAAGGAAAGCGTGTTGACATCCGAAAAAATCCAGCACATTATGGCCGCCAAGCCGCCAAGTGTAAAGCCGCGTGACCCACAGCTTATGATTCCAGTTGCTAAAGTTGAGCGCTATTTTCCCAAAGGATTTACGAGCGACCAGATGCAGCAGGTTATCGTAAAACTGCTGGAAAACTATGCCCGCGCCCACCAGCACGGCAGCAGATGAGGGGGGGGGACACCGATGACGAGATTATTAGTTGTTGAACCCGGCTACTGTCCCTTATCAAGCGGGTTTTCCCAGTGCGGCGACTGCGGCTCTTCCGAGGTAATCGAGGGTGAAAGCCAAATTCTAAAACCGTTTGGCACACCTCGCATCGGGCTGATATGCAGCAAAGCCCAAAGCCGACTGAAATATAACAGACAGGTCAATGACGAGGGAATTACCGTGCGCGGGCGATTTCTCATCTGCGGGCTAAATGGTGATAAAGTCGTGGGCTTATCCAAAGACCAAGCAGACCGATACAGCCGTCTACTTTTTCTACCGCAAGTCGAAGATATGGAAAGCGGTGAACTGCCCGCCGCAAAGGTACGCCCGCAGGATGAACGCTACGGGAACAAACTATCTTTTTGGGAAAGGTTGGAAAGATAATGGAAGAAAAGACAGATAAAGTAGTCGGCTACATCGAATATCTCGGTGCAGGCGGGATGATCGGTGAAATCGTTCCTTACACAAGCGTGGAAAAATTCAAGGATGAAATTCTGGATTCCTTGGATTGTGGGCAGCCAGTGACACCGGTTGTATTCTCAGATGAACTGGATGAGCCACTCCAATTTGATTCAGACACCTATTTTCCGTGGGGATTTCGCAGCGAAAAGCGAGTGCAAATCCCTTATGAAATCTATCAAACTAACAGGCGAGACCTTGTTTTTATGGAGTATTCTCCTGCGAGGCTCGCTGCCGGAGCAAAGGACTACGAACTCGTGTACAAGGGGCAGATGGAGCGTTGGGAAACGCTGGACAGCATTTATTCACGGCATAATCGGGATGACCGTCCAAACGCCAAAACTATGCGTTCCGTCTCTGTCAGCGATATTATTGTGACACACAAAGATAACGAGACACACGCTTTTTATGTTCAGCCGATTGGGTATAAGCAGGTAGATAACTTGTTGCCGGAACTTGAAAATGCCACACCGTCAAAAGCAGAACAGCACGAGCGATAAGGAGCAGCCTATGGCAAAATACGAAAATATCCGTGCGCTTGCCAAAAAGCAACTGCAAGCCGTCACGGAGAGCAGCGACCGTTGGAAAGCATTTTTGCGGACAGCGGCCATTGCTTATAATTATAGTTTCCCAAACCAGCTTTTGATTCACGAGCAAAGCCCCACCGCCACAGCCGTGGCCGACATAGCTTACTGGAATAATAATGCGGGTCGCTGGGTCAAGCGCGGCGCACACGGTATCGCGGTATTTGACACGCGGGCAAATTCTTCCCGGCTGCGGTATCTGTTTGACATTTCCGATACCATCCCCCGTGCAGAGATTCCCGAAGCGCTGCCGTGGGTCATTACAGACCAGAACTGGCGGCCTGTTTGGGATAAAATCGTAGCGGATAATCACGCTGACAGCATCCAGAGCGCTCTCCTCATGCTCTCCACATCCTGCGTTGCCCAGCGCAGCGCCATGTTCACAACCGCACTGGGAAAAGCGATAGACGGCAGCAGCTTACAGTGGGCCAAGCCGGACGAACAGCGGCAGCTATTTTTACAGCTTATCACCCAAAGCTGTCTGTATATGGCCGCGCTGCGGTGCGGCGTGGATACTGCGCGGCTGGACCTGTCTGCCCTTGAGTCCGTGAACCAGTTTGATACAAACCGCATCACTCTGTGTTTGGGCAGCGCTTGCCAACAGGCGGCACGGCCTCTCATGCAGCAGATCGGTAGCATCACGAGAGAAATCGACAGTGTTGCACGCGCCGAAAAAGTCCGCTATTATGGTGACAAACAGGAAGAAACCAATAACACCAAGGAGGTCAACAATGGAGTACATGATGGTGAACGGCTACCAAATCCCGGCGCTGACGCTGAACGAGCCGCCGATGCCGGAAATCGGAAAGTACGGCAGCCTGCGGCGGAATTTTCTGCGAGAGAACGCGCCGATGGTGTTCGACGAGATGCTGCTGGAGGGAACGCTGTACCCGCATCTGGCGGAGATGGACAACGCAGTACACCGGCAAATCGAGCAGACGATGCAGACGCTGATGCAGCAGAGCACCGCCCCAAACCGGCAGACAGACCCGATGGGCTGGACGCAGTGGATGAACGCCTTGCAGAGCCAAGCCGAGGAACTGGCGATGCAGCAGATTTACAGCCCGTAATACAAGAACCCCAAGCGGAGAGCGATACCACGCCCTCCGCTTTTTCTGTACCCATTTCTGATTTGCCGCCGCTGAGCGATGAACTGATTCTAGGCTTACTGGCGAAAGAATCCTCCAGCCGTGCCGACAATGCGGCTATTCTGGAATATTTCAATGAGCATCCCGACCTTGCCGAGCGCAGCGCCTTTTGCAAGCACTGTTACAAGCAAATTTATACATATTTGTTCGTGGATGACCATACCGTGGGTTTTATCCGGCATGATATGTACCTTGAACTTTGGGAGGGCAACTATCTTACCAAAACAGCGCAGGTCAATCTGACATGGGATGCTGTTGCCGCAAAGATTGCTGACCTTATCGAGCAAGGGCGGCTGATGGTTCCCATCAAGGCTACACCCGTGCAGCAGCAGATGGAGCAGCTTACTCTTACTCCCGAAGATTCTGAAAAGGCAGGGCTGCCGAGCCATGAGCAGCAAGCAAAAAATATCGACCTTGCAGCAGAAGCCAAAAAGTGGAACAAGCCCATCATTGACGCATCCGGCAAGTACGTTACGGAGCAGGACATTACCGATGCACTGTGCAAAGGCGGCGGGTTTGAAGATAGCAAATTTCGCATTCAGCAATATCTCTCTGCACAGGTACTTCCTATCGAGGAAGATCAAGCCCGCTGGCTGAAAAAAGAATACGGCATCGGCGGCGGCACATGGATCTTCCGTGATGGTGGGCATGGCTTTCTTGACCACATGGGCAAAAATCTTGAAATCACCCGACGTACAGAGGACGGCGAGTATCGCCGCGTTTTGAAGTGGAAAGAGGTTGCCCAACGCCTGCGGCTTTTGGTTTACAACGACCAGTATCTGACCGATGCCGAAAAAGCCCCCTATCAGGCATGGGCAGCAGAACAGCAAGCCGCCCGCGCAGCGAACGATGCCGCCCTCGATCATGCAAAACACGCCATCACGGATTTCTGTGAGAATGAGGGGCTAAACGAGCCGAATTTCTCCGACTTGACCCGCGTGGAGTTTGCTTACTCTACCACCGAGGACGATGAGCACGAGATCCAAGTGTATGCCAATCTTCTGCGGAACGAAATCCGCTATGAGGTTGACGGTAACATTGTCCATATCGACTACTTTCACGATAACCACGAGCTTGCTGCGCAGGGCATTGAAAACAGCGCTTTCTCGGATTTTATCAATACCGCCGAAGCAGAGTTTGAAAAGCATCATCCGACTACAAGAAAAGTCGAAAAATCACCTGTAACTATCGGCAGTACGGTTTATCTGGAAGATGCCAGACCCTTTACCGTCGAGGAAATCGGCAGAGAAAACATTCATCTGCGGGATGAAAGTTTCCCGCTGGTAGGCCGTGCCGTCAGCCATGAAGAATTTGCGCGGCTGCTTGCGGCCAACCCCAAAAATGCAGCACTATCCGCCCCGGAAGTTCCAAGCCGCCAAGAGCAGCCGGAAGAAACTGCCGAACCCATCGTGGGCGAAGTCATCGAAGAACCCAACCCCTTTGTGGCGCAGGTTATGGCGGACGCAGAACGGCTTTCGGCAGAAGATGAACCTTACCACCGCGAACCCATTACCTATGAAGCCCCTTATCTGGATAACCTGCCGACAGCACCGCGCGAAAAATTTGCAGCCAATAGTGCCGCCATCCAAAAGCTGAAAGAAATTGAGCAGCGCGTAGCGAACGGCGGCAGCCCTGCTTTTGAGGATGAACAGAGAATTTTAGCGCAGTACACGGGCTGGGGCGGGCTTTCGGATGCGTTCGACCCGAACAAAAGTGCATGGTCGAACGAGTACAGCCAGCTGAAAGCAGCATTGTCTGAATCTGAGTATGAAGCTGCCCGCAGCAGCACCCTGACGGCGTTTTATACCCCCGCCACCGTTATCCACCCCATCTACCGTGCACTGGAGCGCTTCGGCGTAAAGGGCGGCAAAATCCTAGAACCCAGCATGGGCACAGGCGCATTTCTCGCACACGGACATTTTGGCAGCAGTGATGCCAAATTCTACGGCGTAGAATTGGACAGCATCACAGGCCGCATCTCAAAGCAGTTGTATCAAAAGGCCAATATCCAAGTGACCGGCTATGAAAATGCGCTTCTCCCCGACAACTATTTTGACTGCGCTATTGGCAATGTCCCTTTCGGTAATTTTCAAGTCAATGACCCGCAGTATAACCGGCTGCATTTTCCCATTCACGACTATTTCTTTGCCAAGAGCATCGACAAGCTGCGCACCGGCGGCATCATGGCGTTCATCACCTCCAGCGGCACATTGGACAAAAAGGATGACCGCGCCCGCAAGTACATCGCCGAGCGCTGCGACCTCATCGGTGCGGTGCGCTTGCCCAACAATGCGTTCAAGGGCAGCGGCACAAAGATCATGACCGATGTAATATTTCTGCAAAAGCGCGATACGCTGCGCCAGCAGGACGAGCCTTGGCTGCACCTTGCAGAAGATGCCAACGGCATTACCATGAACCGCTACTTTGTGGAGCACCCAGAAATGATTTGCGGCAGAATGGAGATAGTCTCCGGTCCGTATGGCCCGACTCCCACCTGCCAGCCAATAGACCCCGATGCGGTGGACCGTTTCGGAAAGCCGTTGCTGGAAACGCAAATCGACACTGCTATGCAGCACTTGACCGCCACGCTGACAAAAGCCGAAATCTCTGTGCAGGAAGAAAGCGGCGAGGACACCAAGTACATTGATGCCGACCCCTTTGTGCGTAATTTCAGCTACACGGTAAAGGACGATAAAATCTATTACCGCGAAGGCGCAGTCATGCGGGAGTGTAATCCCAACGCAGCATCTGCCGAGCGTATCCGCAAACTGGTGGAGCTGCGCGATACCACCCGCGCTCTGATCGATGCGCAGTTGCAGGACTTGCCGGACGAGGAAATCCGCCGTCTGCAAGCCCAGCTTAACCGCCAGTATGATGCCTTCCGCGGCAAGCACGGCCTAATCAACAGCCGCAGCGCGGAGTTGTCTTTCCGGGATGACAGCAGCTACTATTTGCTGTGTTCACTTGAAAATGTCGATGAAAAAGGAAACTTTATCAGCAAGTCGGATATGTTCACCAAAAGGACTATCCGCTCTGCACAGATACCAGACCACGCCGACACGGCATCGGACGCTCTGGCACTGAGCATCGGGGAACGTGCCAAGGTCGATATGCCTTACATGATGCACCTTACCGGGAAAGATGAAGCAACGCTTGCTAAGGAACTGGCGGGCGTTATTTTTGTAGAGCCTTTCCGCAAACAGGAGGACGGCAGCCCTGTTTACCTTATGGCGGACGAGTATTTATCCGGCAATGTGCGCGAAAAGCTGCGTATTGCTCATGTTGCAGCCGACCAAGACCCAGCGTTCCGCATCAATGTAGAAGCGTTGGAACAGGTGCAGCCCAAGGACTTGACGGCGGGCGAAATAACGGTTCGGTTGGGTGTCACATGGATCGGGCCGGAAATCATCAAGCGGTTTGCCGATGAACTTTTTCAGTCAACCTACCGCGAACAGAAAATAGCTGTCCGTTACAATGAATATCTGAATAACTGGTATATTTCCAACAAGAGCCAGGGCAACGATAATATCCGCGTCACGAACACCTACGGCACAAAACGTATCAACGGCTATCATTTGTTGGAGAACGCACTCAATCTGCGGGCCACCAAAATTTACGATACAATCTATGACGAAAACGGCAAGGAGCAGCATAAACTCAATGGTCCTGCCACCGAAGAAGCACAGGCCAAGCAACGGATGATAGAAGATGCTTTTAAAGACTGGATTTTCAAGGACCGTGAGCGCCGGGAAAGCTTGGTGGCGCTGTACAATGAAAAGTTCAACTGCATCCGCCCCCGTGAGTACGACGGCAGCCACATCCAGTTTTTCGGTATGAACCCGGAAATCGCACTGCGGCCCCACCAGCGCAATGCCATTGCCCACATCCTGTACGGCCACAACACCTTGCTGGCCCATGTGGTTGGCGCGGGTAAAACTTACGAAATGGTTGCCGCCGCAATGGAAAAAAAGCGGCTGGGCCTGTGCAGTAAAACGCTTGTTGCCGTGCCAAATCATCTGACAGGCCAATTTGCCAGTGAAGCGCTGAAGCTATACCCCAATGCAAACATTTTGGTGACAACGCAGCGCGATTTTGAAAAGTCAAACCGTAAACGGTTTTGTGCCAAAATCGCCACCGGCAACTATGACATTGTGGTAATCGGTCACAGCCAGTTTGAAAAGATTCCACTTTCCGATGCCAGAAAAGCCGAGTTTATCCGCAAGCAAATTGACGAACTGGAGATGCAGTTGGAGAGCATGGACAACAGCGACAGCCGTCTGACCGTCAAGCAGTTGGAAAGTAAGAAAAAGCAGTTGAAAACCAAGCTGTCAAATTTGCTGGACGCCCCGAAGCGGGATGATGTGGTGACTTTTGAGGAACTGGGTGCAGACTCCCTCATGGTCGATGAAGCACACAATTTCAAGAACCTCATGACCGTTACAAAGATGCACAACATCGCGGGTATCAGCACCACCGAGAGCCAAAAGGCCAGTGACCTGTTTATGAAGTGCCAGTACCTTGATGAAATCACCGGGGCGCGGGGCGTAACGTTTGCCACAGGCACCCCCATTTCCAACAGCATGACCGAGCTGTATACCATGCAGCGCTATTTGCAGCAGTACACCTTGGAACGCAACGGCCTTGCAAACTTTGACAGTTGGGCGGCCACCTTTGGCGAAACCGTCACAGCCATCGAACTTGCGCCGGAGGGAACCGGCTACCGCACAAAAACACGCTTTGCTCGTTTTTTCAATCTGCCGGAACTTATGGCAATGTTCAAGGAATGCGCTGACATTCAAACAGCAGATATGCTGAAGCTGCCTGTCCCTGCTCTTGTGGGCGGCAAGCCGACCAACATCCAGCTAAAGCCCTCCGAAATACAAAAGCAGATGGTGACAGAATTGGGCGAACGAGCCGACAAAATCCGCAATAAAATGGTAAAGCCCTATGAGGACAATATGCTGAAAATCACCAACGACGGACGCAAATTGGCGCTGGATCAGCGCTTGATCGACCCCGACTTGCCCGACGATCCTGACAGCAAGGTCAATATCTGTGTGGGCAAAATTTTTGAGATATGGGAGCAGACCATGCCTCAACGCAGTGCGCAGCTTGTTTTCTGCGATCTGTCTACGCCCAAGGCGGGCGTTTTCAATGTCTACGATGACATGAAAGCAAAGCTGATCGAACGCGGAATCCCCGAAACAGAAATTGCCTTCATCCATGAAGCGAACACCGATGCCCGCAAGACAGAACTTTTCGGAAAAGTCCGCAGCGGCGCAGTTCGCGTGCTGATGGGCAGCACCGCCAAAATGGGAGCCGGAACCAATGTCCAAAAGCGGTTGATTGCGCTGCACCATCTGGATGTACCGTGGCGGCCATCTGATATTGAGCAGCGTGAGGGCAGAATATTACGACAGGGCAATGAAAATAAGGAGGTCTATGTTTTCCGTTATGTAACGGAGGGAACATTTGATGCCTACTCATGGCAGCTTATCGAAAATAAGCAAAAATTCATCGGTCAGATTATGACCTCAAAATCTCCGGCTCGCAGCTGCAATGATATGGACGAGGCTGCACTGTCCTACGCCGAGGTAAAGGCATTGGCGGCTGGCAATCCGCTTATCAAGGAAAAGATGGACTTGGACGTACAGTTGACCCGTCTTAAAACACTGAAAGCTGCCCATGACAGCCAGCGTTATGAACTGGAAAATAAAATTGCCATCGGCTTCCCGGCTGAAATCCGAAAATGCAAAGAACAGATTGAAAATGCCACAGTAGACGCCGCCACCGTAAAAGAACATTCGGCGGTGGATGCGGACGGCAAAGATGTTTTCTGTATCCAGTTGGAAAAGAAAGTTTACTACGAAAAAGAACCTGCGGGGAAAGCCCTGTTAGGTCTGCTGGGCTTGGCACTGAATAGCGAAAAGCCCGTACCTATCGGGTATTTCAAGGGTATGGAACTGCAAATCCAACATCTGCCTTTTGGCAACGAATACCATGCAAGATTGGCTGGCTCTGGTACATATAGCACTCAGCTGGGAGCTGATGTGTTGGGCAATCTGACACGCCTTTCCAATTTGGCAAATGGTATTGAACCGAGCATTGAAAAGACCCGCAATATGCAAATCCAGTTGGAACAGCAGCTTGCCAGCGCCGAGGAAGAAGTCAAGCGGCCATTTCCACAGGCAACGGAACTGACTGAAAAGAGTAAGCGTCTTGCGGTGCTGGAGGGACTGCTGAACATGAACGACAAAGACATTGTGACCGACACCGAGCCGGAACAACAGTGTCAGACCGACAATCGACAGCGTGGACAGGAGGAACGATAAATTTTATGATTAAAGGCAGAAAGACCAATCGTATACGCGACCACCCCAAGGATGAAAGGAGTAGTTTTTATGAAAAAATCTATTGTTGCATTGGGCATAGTATTGGCGCTGTCCGGGTGTGCAGCGGCAGCGGATGAAACTCTTGCGGCTGAACCGGCTGCACTGGTGGAAATCTCACCGGCCACCGAAGAAACTGCGCAGCCGGTGGAAGCTGCTGCAACTGCCGAACCTGCGCAGACTGCAACCCCTGCGCCGACACCCGAACCGACACAGGCCCCCACGCCCGCGCCGACAGCAGAGCCTACGGCAGTCCCCACCGCAGAACCCACGCAAGCCCCGGTGGAGGAAACCGTAGCTGCCACTCCGGCACAGGTTAGTATGAGTTATGGTGCGGTGCCGTTCGACCTTGCAGCCGGTACGGAGCAATGGTGGAGCATCGACAGCAGCGACAGCGCATACTGGGCCGTGCAGGAGAACATCAACGCCATCCGTGCGGCGGCGGGACTATCCCCGCTGGCAATGGACGGCGGGCTGAGCGCGGCGGCAGATGCCCGCTGCGAGAGCTTTGTCGCAGGCGGTGCGTTCGACCACAGCGGCATGACCACCCGAAGCGAAATCTGCGCAGCCGGTCCTATCGGCTCGGCCAGCAGCGTATGCAGCTATTGGCAGAACAGTCCTGCCCACTATGCCAACATCACCAACGCCAGCTTTACGAGCATGGGTGTGGCCTGTTGGTTTTGCTCCACCGCCGAGGGGCAGTATACCTACTGGACTGTCACATTCAACTAAAACTCCTACTTGTTTTCATACACAAATTATGATATAATTTCTGTATGAAAGAGAGGTGCTATCTATGCCGAACATTCGTTCCAGCGCGGATTTGAGAAACAACTACAATGACATTTCCTCTTACTGCCATGCCTACAACGAGCCGGTCTTTATTACCAAAAACGGTAAGGGCGACCTTGCCGTTATGAGCATGGAAACCTACGAGGAAATGGCGGGCCGCATTGAACTGTACAGCAAGCTGCAAGAGGGCCTTGCCGACGTGGAAGCCGGGAACACGCGCCCCTTTGCCGATGTTATGGCTGATTTGCGCCACCGCAGGGAGCGCAGATGAAATACAACATTCATGTCACCCAAGCCGCCGAGCGCGATATGGCGAACGCCTACGACTATATCGACCTTGTACTGAAGAATCCAACTGCCGCCGACAAGCTGTTGGATGTGGCCGACGAAAAAATCGGAGCACTGGCAGAATTCCCGCACAAATTTGAAGCCGTTTCCGACAAATTGCTTTCCTTGTGGGGAATCCGCTTCACCATCGTTATGAACTACCTTGCGTTCTATATGGTGGACGATGCCACGCAAACGGTGCATATCGTGCGGTTTCTCTACGGCAAAAGCAACTGGATCACCATTCTGAAAACAGAGGCAGCAAACGGCAGTTTGCCGATGTTCTCATAACCGAATATTTTATCTGGGCGCTCACTTTTGTGGGCGCTTTTCTTTTTTAGGAGGACGTTATGTCTTACGATGATATTATTGAAGTTTTGGCCGCTGCGCTGCTCAAAAAAGCAGAAACCGTAGGCTGTCTTGAAGTGCTGGACGGTTTCAGCCAGCGCCCAGACACAGAAATTGAAGTCAGCGCCCCAATCAGCGAAGAAATGCTGGCGTTGCCGCTGGACAAACAGGAGTGGCCGGAAGAGTGCACACCGATTTTGAAAGAAAGCAGTGCGGCCACGCTGGGCGAACTGGTGGAATATCTGAACCACTGCACAGCCACGGGGAAGAAACTGAATGTTTCCGAAGATGCAGCGGCAGCCATGTTCCCGGCGCTTATCACATTCTGCTATGATGCTGCGGATATGAACGGTAAACGCTTCTTTTGGGAATATATTCTTGAAAGCAATTCTCTTGTTTTTGAGGATGCCGAATGACCCCGCAGGAGCAGCTCTGCGAAAAAATGCGGGTGGAGCAGAGCGCCTATTGCCTATGGCTGACCGCACAGCCGCCAGAAGAAATTCTACACCACGCCTACGAGTACAGCGTCCGTGAGGACATTATTCTTGCAACGGAAGAAATGAACCTCACCCCTGCACGGGTGCGGGCGCTGCTGAAATCTCCCGCGCCGCTGGCGGATGTGTATAAGGATTTTTCCAAGCTGGAAACCGATTATATGAGCATTGTGGCTCAGTGCGTGGAAGACCGTGCAGATGACTTGCTGAAAAAGGAGCAGCAGCAAAACCCACCCAAAGTGTATCGACAGTCCGTCACTTATGCCCGCGAACACGGCGAATTGCAGCAGTACCATGCGTCTTGCCACTTGAATGAAAGGTGTCGGGACGAGATTGACGCAGCGCTTGCACAGCGCTTTGATGGTATGCGGCTGGGCGCTGGCGCTGTTGAACAGGTAGTGGCGGAATATGGTTTGGAGCGCACAAAATATGTGTTGGCAGCGGCCATTCAAACCCGTGATGGAGATGGTCGCATTTCGCGCACAAATAGAGAATGGGCAGATTCCATTCGCACGATCAAAGATATGGATCGCCGTGGATTTGACCGTTCCTGTTACTACGCTGACCTACAAGCGCATACCTGCCTATTGGACGGTTTTGTAAACCAAGTGCGAAAATTTGAAAAAGCCAAAGCCCAGCCCGCTCAGGATACCCCCGAAAGATAACCGCAGCGTCTGCATTTTGCAGGCGCTTTTTTTCGTGAAAAAATCTCTGTTTTGAAAGGATTTCACAATGAAAGAAACACATTATAAATTGAAGCACCGCGTTACCGCGCTGTTTGCGGCGGCGGTAATGCTCTGCTCCATGCTGCCCGGTGCAGCGTTTGCGGAGGAACCCACACCGCAGCCCACCGAGGAAACCGTGCAGATGGAGCAGCAGACCGAGCCGTCTGAAACAGACAACGGGCAGACCGATGCCAGCAGCCCCGACCCCGGAGCAGCTACCGAGGAAAGCGCAGCACCAACCACGGACGAGCCTGCTGAAGAAAACGAGCCTTACATCTTTGACGGTGAGGTTTTGTATCAGGATATGCCGGACGCCCCCACAGGCTCCTACATTGGCAGCTACGGTTTGCCGGTGGCGACCGGTGAAACCAAAATCGGGCTTGGCGCGTGGGATGCCGATTTAGAACAAACCAATTATCTCAGTGCCGAGGCGCTGGACAATGACAATCTTACACTGGCAGCGCCCTTGCTGGAAGATACCGACTACGCCATTGTGCCGATTCTGGCGCAGGTGGAGTACCCCGCCGATGGCAGTGCCCTTGATCTGATTTTGCCGGACGGTGTGACCCTGCTGGACTACTACGGCGCACCCGTTGAAAACGCAGAAAGCCTGCTGCACAATGAGTACAGCGAAACCTCTGCTGCTGTGCTGGGTGTATATGTACAGGCGGATGCGGATTTTACCGCACAGTTGGCTTACACTGCGCCGGACGGCAGCACACTGACTAAGACATTAAATGTAACCATCGACCGCAATGCGACTGCCGAGTATCCCTTCCCCGACAGTGAAATTGCCGCCTTTGCTGAGCGTCCCACCCCTGCGGTGACAAGTGGCAAGATCACCAAGGTTGCCAAGGTCAACGGCACTTGGCTGATCTGGTTCAACGGCGAACCCGCTTACTGCTGCACCCACGGTGCCAACGGACAACCTGCGGGATGCCCGACATACACCTATGTGAACACTTCTACGGTCAACGCAGACCAGTGCATCCCCGGTGACCACTACGGCAACCAGATTCGCATCTGGGGCGGCTTGAACCAGCTTTCTTTGGGCGATGCGGACGATCTGCCCGCTGTTTTTTCCGCTGACGAGGGTGAAGAAATCTCTCTTTTGGATTTCTGCGCATCAATTTATGACGATGTGCAGATGTATATCATTGAGAACTTTCCCGAAAGCACCGCGGCGGAAATTTATCTTGCCTCTGCCGATGAGCTGCTGAACGGTGTGGAAACCTACGCCTCCGCCCGCGGTTACTACACCTACATCTATAATCCCGGTCGCGCAGGGTGGCAGACCGTTGCCTTGATCGGTCCTGAGATTGGGGAGGAGGAACCTGAGCCGGAACCTGTTGTGCAGGAATACTACGCCAGCTGGGAGGCACCTGCCCAGACCGCCAGCGGCAGTTTTGATTTTTCCTATGGAATCCGCACGGATAAGATCCAGCTGAAAACGCAGGAAAAGGTGGACGGCGCGACCATCGAGATAGAGCCCATCACCAAATCCGGCAGCATTGACGGCGGCAGCTGGTCTATCAGCCCGGTAAGCAAACAGACCGTAACCACCAGCGGTCACACGAACGACAATAATTATCACTTGAACGGCGGCGATGCAGCCGCAAGCTGGAGCCTGCACTACGCGGTGACTAAGACCTCCGGCACCCGCAACGGTCGTGTCGGACCGTATACTTCACAGGAGGCTGCCGACGAAGCCGCCAACAGCGCCCGCGACGCTGCCCTTGCGGAATTGCAGACAGAAGCGCAAAATGCCGTGAACGCAGCAGTCAACAGCGCCAAAACCCAGTTGGGCAGTTTGCAGTTCCGATACGAAGAAATCGCCGTGCCCTACGGCTTTGAAAAGTACTGGGGCAGCAACGGCAGCTACCAGACACTTACGGTGCCGGCTAATTCCGACAACGAGTACCCGATGCGCAACGCAGAATGGAGCCTTCAGGTCAACATACAAAAAACCGACAGCGAAACAAACAACCCAATCGCCGCCGATGCCCAGTATGAAATTTATCAGTGGGACAGTGTAAGTAATAAGTTTCTTGCAACAGGCGGCTACAACACTTACAGTGTACAGCGCCAAGGCGATGGCAGCTATGCAGTCATCAACAGCGCCGCGTATGCTGTCAATGACGCGATGCGTCACACGCTGTATTACACCCAGCGCAATCAGGGCAAGTTTATCCTTGTGGAAACCAAAGCCCCTGCCGGTTATTTTGGCGACTGGACGGACATCGACCACCCCGGGACGGCAGGAACCCCCTTGGGCAAGCGTGCCTATTATGTAGAAATTAACAAGGATACCAACAACACCGTGCTTTGGCTGGACAATGCCGACTACAACGCCGACATCCTGACAGCCGACAGGGGCGGCACCAAGCTGGTTACCAATGGCGGTGTGGAAACCACTGTCACGATTTCCAATGTGTACAAGAACCCTAACCGCAGCTATAACACCGACAACAGCGGCAAAGCCGCCAACGAGGACAGCTACACCACCACCGCCACGGACGGCGTAATGAAAAACGACCGTACCTTGGGCGAGATCAGCATTTCCAAGGTGGACTTGGACGCTGCAAAGTACGTTGAAAATCACGGCAACGCCACGCTGGACGGCGCTGTGTACGACCTCTACGCTGCCGAGGACATCACCCACCCGGACGGCGTGACCGGTGTTGTGGACTATTCCAAAATCGTGGATGCCGATGGCAATCCCATCTGGCACACGACCATCCGTGACAACGGCGGGCAGTGGGTATCGGATTACCTGCCGGTGCTCAAAAAAGACCATCTGGTAGCCAGCGCCAAAATCGAGGGCGGCTGGCTGACCTTCGCAAACCTGTACCTCGGCAAATATTATGTAGTAGAGCGCTCCACCGGCACGGTCATTCCGCTGCGTGAGGGCGCTCTTGCTGTTTCCGGCACCTATCCTACGGTGGACAGCCGCACCAAGGCAGCTACCGGGCAGGTCACGGCACTGGCAAGCAGCGGCGGGCAGTACACCGATTGGGTGTACAAAAACCAGTTCAGCTCCATCGCCAAGGGCAAGGCATTGGATGGCAGCTGGACCTATGATGCTTATTCGCTTTCCTTTGCCAACGGCTATCTGTGCGATGAACACAACTATTATATCAGCCCCACCTATATGGACGAGGGCTGGTATGTAGAGAAAACCACCTTTGCCGATGACAACACCGTGTACAAGGCTAACTACCACATCCACCGCGATAATGCCCAAACCGAAAGCCAAGACCAGATCGCCAAGGGCAATGTGGAAATCAGCAAAATCATTTCTTCCAGCGGCGAATCCAACGGGCAGGAGCTGAAGGACGCGGGCTTTACCTTTTATCTGGTGTCCGATTTGTCCAAAGCCGCACAGTTCACCCAAAGCCAGACGGGTGCCTACAGCCTGCAAAGCATTCTGGACTGCTACCTCGACAAGAACTACAACAACGACCATCCCAAGTGGGATTTTTCCGATGAGGGACAGGCGGTTGCCAAAACTTACGAGGTCAACGCCGCCGAAATTGCCGCCTACAACAAGACGCTGACCGCTGCGGGCGACAACAAAAACGGCAAGGGCGACGGCTGGCAGCCCACCGGTACCGCCAACGAGTACCGTTTGGCAGAGATTTTCAGCAACGACACGGGCAACATCCGTGTGCAGGGCTTGCCCTACGGCACCTATCTGGTGGTCGAAACCACCGTACCCAAGGATTTGTATCAGGCGGAGCCGTACTTGGTGGTCATTGACAAAAACAGCCCGATGAGCGCGATGGCAACGCCCAAAGACAGCGCCTTGACCGGCTCTGACAGCTATCAGAAGTTCACGGTTCTGGACGAGCAAATCGAGGTCTACCTGCGCATCACCAAAATTGACGAGGAAACCGGCAAGCCCGTGCTGCTGCCGGGTACGGCGTTCCAGATCTACTATCTGGACGATGACGGCAACTACCGCTTGGAAAACGGCGCGCCAAAGCTGGTGCGTATGACTGACACCGTAAACGGACATCTGACCAAGAATGTCACCACCTTCTACACCAACGCCGAGGGCATCCTGACCCTGCCCGAAAAACTGCCGCTGGGTAAGTATCGCATTGTGGAAACTACCGCACCCAACGGCTATTACAATGCGTGGGCTGCCGATGCAAGCCACTACGTTGACTTCACCATTACCACGGACCGCATTTATCAAGCGACCGGCGATAAGAACGAAAACGGCATGGACACGCTGGTGATTGGCGAAAAGTATTCCAACCACGAAACCCTCGGCAAGCTGACCATCCGCAAGACCGGCGAGGTGCTGACCGGGTGGCAGTCTGAACCGGACGGCATTGACCCGTGGATGACCGGCGAAGCGGAGAATGGCAATTTCACCTACGAAACCCGCCCGCTGGCCGGTGCCGAGTACACCATCACGGCAGCCGAGGACATCTACACGCAGGATCGCCAGCTTGACAATTACGGCAACCGCACGCTCTGGTACGCCAAGGGCGATGTGGTGGCGGTCGTTACGACCGGTGACGGCACCGCCGACACGGCCGTGTTTGCCCCTGCGCGCACGGCGGCGACCTATGATTTCCTGTCCGTCATCCACGATGGCACGCTTGGCGAGGTCAGCGTGACCCTGCCGCTGGGCAGCTACAACATTGCAGAAACCAAACCACCGTATGGCTATGTGGGCACGGACGCTGCCTTTGATGTGACCCTTGCGTGGGACAACCAGACGCAGGAAATTGTTGCGGCAGACACTGTTGAATTCCATAACGAGCGCGAAAAGGCAAAGGTCGGCATCTACAAAACTGATCTGGAAAGCGGCAAATATCTTGCCGGTGCTGTATTTAACCTATACACCGCCGATGACATCTATGATGCAGACGGCGGCCTTGTTTTTGCAGCTGGTGAGCTGGTAGCCACCAGCCCCGAAACCAATGCGGACGGCTACACCTATTTTGACTGCGATATTCCCATTCGCGGCGAGTATTACGGCAGCAGCATCCGCAAGGACGCCACCACCAACAGCGGTAATTACATCGTCAAGGAACTCCGCGCCCCTCTCGGCTATTACGTCAACGAGGAGCCGATGAAGGTTACTTTCACCTATGACGGACAAGCTGTCATGGTGTTGGATAACACTTGTTCCAATAAGCCTACGGAAATGTGGGTAAGCAAGCGCGACCTTACCAACGACGAGGAACTGCCCGGTGCGACCCTTGCTATCAAGGATATGGACGGCAATACCGTAACCACATGGGTGTCCACCGATGAGCCGCATCGCGTGACCGAGCTGCATTTCGGTGAATCTTACACACTGACGGAGATCCGCGCCGCTGATGGGTACGCACTGGCCGATAATATTACGTTCCGCCTGATTCAGAAATCCGATGAGGACGGCAATCCTCTGGAGGAGTGCGAAGTTTACTATCTGACCACCAAGAACATTTTGTTCTGGAAGTGGGATGACTGGAAACTGCTGGACGATGCCACCGTTATTATGCAGGATGATATTACCAAGGTGCAGATTTCCAAGAAAGACCTTACCACCAATGAAGAACTTCCCGGCGCAGAACTTACGCTTACCGATGAAAAAGGCAACGAAATTGACCGCTGGGTTTCTACCGATGCACCGCACTACATGGAAAGGCTGCCTGCTGGCAAGTATACTTTGACCGAGGTGACTGCCCCAGACGGTTATGCCATTGCGGAGCGCATGGAGTTTGAGGTGCTGCCCAACGGTGAGGTGCAGACCTTTGAAATGTTTGATGATACCATCAAGGTAAAAATTTCCAAGGTAGACATCACCACCAACGAAGAACTTCCCGGCGCAGAACTGGTTATCAAGGACAAGGACGGCACCGAGATTGACCGTTGGATTTCCACAAACGGACCACATTATGTGGAAAAGATGCCAGCAGGAGATTATACACTGACGGAAATCACCGCACCCAACGGCTACAAGGTTGCAGAAAGTATCGACTTTACCGTTCTGCCCACCGGCGAGATGCAGACCGTGGTAATGAAAGATGCCCGCGAGGACACATCGACACCTACCCCCGACAACACGCCGACCCCGGACCATACTCCGCAGCCCACGCCGAACACAACCCCAGCGCCGACACCCGTGCCCGCTGCACCCACTGCAACACCCACGCCGCTGCTGACGATTCCTAAGACCGGCGACAATTCTTCGTTGGGACTGCAGCTGGCGATTGCGGGAATCTCTCTTGCAGGGCTGGCCGTTCTGGTCCACAAGAGCGCCCGCCGCAAAGATATTGCGCCCCGTGACGATGATGACGAGGACACCGAGGACTAAGGAATAATCGGAAAATGAAATATACTTTTTTACAGGGAGGACCGCGTGGCCCTCCCTATTTTTATAGGAGAGAAGATGGCAAAACACATTTTAAGTTGCAGTTTCGGAAAAGACAGTATCGCCACCGCGTTGCTGGCCTTGCAGCATGGTGAACCGCTGGACGAACTTGTGTATTGCGAGGTCATGTTCAGCGAGGAAATATCCGGCGAGCTGCCCGAACACAACCGATTTATCCACGAAACGGCAATCCCGTATTTTGAACAGCGCGGCATCCCGACACGGGTTTTGCGCTCCGAAAAGACCTATCTATCCTGCTTTTACCATGTTGTCACACGAGGAAAAACCAAGGGGATGCTTTCGGGATTCCCTCTGAGTGGGCGCTGTACAATTCAGCGGGATTGCAAGCTGCCGCCGATCAAGGCATATCAGAAGGCATTGCCCCCGGACACGGTGCAGTACATCGGCATCGCCGCAGATGAACCCAAGCGACTGGCACGATTAAAGCCCGGTCAGATTTCTTTGCTGGACAAGTACCATGTGGCCGAACCCGAAGCGAGGTCTATGTGCGCAGCTGAGGAGCTGCTGTCCCCGCTGTATGACTTCACTAAACGCGGGGGTTGTTGGTTTTGCCCGAACGCATCAATCAGCGAACTGCGGCATCTCTACAGATACCACCCCGAACTCTGGCAGTTTTTGCTTGAATTACAGGACGTGCCGAATAAACCCACCGAACGTTTTAGTTGGCGGCGCACTTTTCGTGAGATAGACGAACGCTTTCTGCAGGAGGGCGAACAACTAAGTTTTTATGAGGAACGGTGAACAATGGACGAACAGAAAAGACCCCGCGCGTGGGTGTACGCGCGAATTCCCGGCGACTACAATGGCACAATGAACAGCTATAAAGTTTGCTCAATGCAGGCTCTGCATGACGGCTGTGATATTGTCGGTGGAAGCATTGACGAGCGCGGCGGCTGGCTGCTGCGCCCCGGCTACCGCGATATGATGCAGCAGATTAAGGGTGGAAAAGTTGACCGCGTTTATATCTGCCGTATGCGGCAGATCAGCGGCAAGGAGCGCCACTTGTACTCCTTTTTCAAGCGGCTCATGCAGCGCGGTGTACAGGTCACGGCTACCGAGTACAGCCTGCGTGACCGGGTTAATATGTTTCGGCTGGCTCATCGTGTCGAACGCTATGCTACCCGAAAGGGGTTGCAGCTGCCGTGGTGATTTTCAGCAGGCGGCGTACTGTGCCTATGGCACAGTACGAGCAAGCACGGCAATGTGATATCACATCGCCCACTTGTTAGGGGAATACCCCTAAAACCCCTGCATCGGATGGTGAATTATGAAAGCAAGAACCTATAAAAAGCTCCTACGGCTCAATCAAGACGAGCAGGAACGACTGCGGTATTTAAGTAAAAGCACAGGGCTAAATCAAGAGCAAGTGCTGCGCAAAGTATTGATGGACGCTCCCCTTCTGGAGCGTCCGACAGCCGACTACATAAAAATGTCACGCCAAATTGCAGCCCTTGGCAACAATCTAAACCAGCTTGCCCACATTGCCAACGCCAGCGGAAAAGTAAGTAATACCGACTTGCTGACTGCAAAACAAATCATGGAGCAAATATGGAGGTACATTAAGGGAGGTGGGGTCCAATAGCTTATACAAAAATCAAAGCAGTAAAGCATCATCTGCAACGATGTCTGGATTATACCAGCAATCCAAACAAAACTGAAAAATTTGCTGCTGATGATTTAAGGCGGCTCTTATCCTATACGCAGAACCATGATAAGACAGAGCATCAACTGTATGTGACAGGCTTTCATTGTGACCCGGAGACAGCCTGTATGAGCATGGAATTAACCAAACGATTGTGGGAGCAACCCACGGATAAGGGAGTTTTGGCCTACCACATCATTCAAAGTTTCAGCCCCGGTGAAGCCACGCCCAATCAAGTACACGAGATTGGCTGTGAATTTGCACGGCGGTTTCTTGCGGATCGGTTTGAGTGTACGGTCAGCACCCATTTGGACAAAGGACACTTGCACAATCATATAGTCGTCAATTCGGTATCCTATGCGGACGGAAAAATGTTCCGCAACAACTTTGACACCTACTACCACGGAATCCGACAGGTATCGGATGAACTTTGCAGAGAGAATCGGCTGTCCGTCATCGAAACGGACGGCAAGGGAAAATCTTATGACGAGTGGCTAAGCGGTCAGGCCGGCAAGCCTACCATCCGAGGTATGGTTCGTAAAGATGTGGAACAGGCTATTGCTGCCGCCGACAGCTTCGATGGCTTTATCACGGAATTGCAGAACATGGGCTACACGGTCAAATACGGCCCGCGTGTGGAACACATGGCCGTGCGCCATAAAGACGCCCAACGAAATATCCGCATTGACCGGCTCGACCCGCGCTTTTCCGAGACAGCGCTGCGGGAGTATTACCGCCAACTGCACCGTATGCCCACCGAAATGCAGCAGGAATACCGGCAGGAAAACGCCCCGGCAAAACCGAAATGGCAGCCCACAGAATTACAGCCCACTGTGCAGCGGGTGCGGTATCGCGGCAAGCTGCCGCACCGGTTTCCGAAGGTATCCGGCCTTATGGCTTGCTACTATCACTACTGTGCCCTGCTGCGGAAAGCCTACCACGGCAAGAGCACAAAGCGCTGCTACTTCTTGCTGCGTGAGGATTTTCTGCTGTTCAGCCGATACCAGCAGCAGACGAAATTCCTATGGGAAAACCATATTGAAACTATGGATGATTTGCTGGCCTACAAGGAAAATGCCGAAACTCAAATTCAACAGCTTGCCCGCCAGCGCAAAGTCCTATATCGGCAAAAGCGTGAGCCGGAACGTGCCGCGCGGGATGAGAAAATCAAATCACTGACCCAGCAAATGAAAGCCCTGCGCCATGAGGTTTACATCTGTTCCGACATCGAAACAGATGCCACCGAGGTGAAGGAAAAACTACGGCAAGCAGAACTTGCCGCACAGGAAGAACGAAATGAGGTGAAACAGGATGAACAACGGAGGCGAAGCATCCGATCAGATGGTGCGGGAAGCCTTACAGGTTACCGAAGTGGCTATTAAGCTGTCCGCACTCGGCATCAAAAATGCACTGGCGCTGTCACTGGCCTACGCCAAGGAAAATCCCAAGGTTAAGGGCAAGACCAGCCTTGACCGCCTATTGCGAGAGGGCAAGGAACTGAAAATCATTGCCCTGCAAAGTAAGGATGTTGGGCAATTTAAGGAACTGGCAAAACAGTACGGCGTTTTATTCGCGGTCATCAAAGATAAGGCGCAGAACGAAAAAGTTGACGTCATGTTCAAAGCCGAAGATGTCGCCAAACTGAACCGTATCTATGAGCAGCTTGGGTACGCCATCCCCAAAGTCACCACGGCAGACCGAAAAAAAGACCCAACCCGCCGTCAATCCGACAGCAACTGCTTGACGCGCGGGAAGAATCCTTTGGATATTGACCCGCGCCCATCTGTGCGGGCCACAATTATGGCACTGAAAAATGCAGCGCAGAAAGCAGCACAGGCGCAGGAAAAAGTACAGGACATTACTGCCAAGGAGGAGCGATAAATGTACGAACAGCGATTGCCCATCGAGGAATGGAAAGCGAAAAAGCAAGCCGAACTTAAAGAAACCATTGCGGCGCAAAAATCCGCATTGCAGGAAGTTGTGCAGGATGGCCAGCGCCTTGCCGACTATCTGTACGGCAGGGGGCGGCTTGGCAGCCATATCACATCCGGCAATGCCGCACTTGTGCTGCAAACCCTGCCGCAAGCGCGGGCCGTATTGACCGCCAGAGACTGGGATAAGTTTGGGCGGCGCGTGAACAAAGGGGCGAAAGGCATCCCGAAGCTTGTGCGGGTCAACGGCTATTATAATGTCGGTTCGATTTTCGATGTGTCCATGACCTACGGCAACAAACCGTATCCCATCCCCGAAATCAAGCCGGAACAGATGGACAAGGCCATCAAGGAACTGGAGCGCCTTTCTCCGGTCAACATCATTTTTCAAAATGAGGGTGTTATCGGGTACGATGCCGAGCAACACGCGATTGTGTTTCCCAACGGCCATGCCGCAGCATGAAGCGCTGGCACGACTGCCCGCCGAAATCGTCATTGCAACCGCAGAGCAGCACACGCCGGGTATCTCCCAAGCACCTTATCTGCGCAAAACAGCAATGGCCGTTTCGGTGGAGTTTTGCGGGCGTTTTTCCCTGCCGATGCCCGATACCGCTGCCGCTGCGCTGGACGGGATGGATACCCACATTCCACCCGGCGAGGAACGCAAGGCGCTGGAGGAAATTCGGGAACTGTCTGTGACTATTGGAGACACTGTGGAAAAGGCACTCGGTTTGCAGCGCGGTCAGAGCGCACCGCAGCGGGATGAGGCCCGCTAAACATCATGCGCCCGAATAAGGACCGCCGCACAGAAATCATTCTGTATGGACTGTTGCTGATACCGCTGCTGTTTGCTGCCGCAGCACTGGCACAGGCAACTGAACAGGCGCAGGGGCTGGCAGAAATTACCGCCGCACTAAGCACTATTCTCAACAATCCTATGGCATTGAAATGGTGCGCCAGCACTCCAAAATTTCTGCTGGCGGTGCTGGTGTTTTATCCGTTGGCCGTCTACTGCTATATGCTCGACCAATCAGACCGCCACCCCGGCGCGGAACATGGTACGGCCAAGTGGGGCAGCGCCCACAGACTAAACATCAAGTACCGCAATACCAAAGACCCCAAAGAAAATTACATTTTGACCGAGAATGTACGCTTCAGCACCGACAGCCACGCGCATAAACATAATCTCAACATTATCGTAATCGGCGGATCTGGCAGCGGCAAGACACGCTTTTATGTGAAGCCCAACGCGCTGCAACTGATTGGCTCATATCTATTTCTGGACCCCAAAGGGGAATTGACACGCACCCTCGGCAGAATCATGGAAACGAAAGGTATCAGCGTGACAGTGCTTGACCTTGTGCATTTTCAAGGGCATTACAATCCGATGGCCTATCTCGAAACCGATGAGGACGCCATCAAGCTGGCGTTCGCCATCGTCAACAACACCAAACCCAAGGATGCCCCCAGCGGCGGCGATAAGTTTTGGGATGATTCTTCTGTGCTGCTGATCTCCGCACTGATTCTCTATCTCATGTACGAAGCCCCCGCCAGTGAGCAGAATTTCTCGACGCTGATGTACATGATTCTAAATTGTCAGGTCAGTGAGAATGAAATGGTCGAGAACCCCTTGATGATGCTGTTTGGAGAACTGGAGCGCCGCGACCCGCAGCACCCCGCTGTCCTGCAATTCAAGTCTTTTATGTTGGGTGCGAAAAAGACGCTGCAATCTATTTTGATTTCCGCTGCGGCCAATCTCTATATGTTCAACAGCCCGTAAGTTTGCGGAAATGACTTCTCGTGATGAAATGTTCCTGCCGCGTATGGGGCTGGAGCAGCGGGCATTATTTATTGTTTTGCCCGACAATGATACAACTTTTAATTTCATTGCAACGATGCTCTACACGCAGCTTTTCGACCAACTTTTTCGTTTGGCCGATTCTACACCGGAATACAACGGTGCGCTGCCGATTCATGTGCGGCTGATGATGGATGAATTTGCGAATGTCGCCTTGCCCAAAAACTTCAAAAACATTTTGGCCGTGTGCCGCAGCCGCAATATCAGCTGCGATATTATTTTGCAGAACATTGCCCAGCTAAAAAGCCTGTTCAAAGACGATTGGGAAGGCATAATCGGAAACTGTGACACCCTGCTTTACCTCGGCGGTAACGAATACGGTACATACGAGTATCTTTCCAAAATTCTCGGCAAGGAAACCGAACGCACCAAAAGCCAAAGCATTGGCAAAGGCAGCCGGGGCAGCAGCAGCGACAGCCTGCAAACGGCGGGCCGTGAACTGTGTATGCCAGATGAAATTCGCCGTATGCGTGACGATGAGTGTCTACTGCTGATGCGAAGCGAGGACCCTGTCATCGACAAAAAGTATAATCTGCTCCACCACCCGAATGTAAAATATACGCCCGATGCAGGAGGTGAGCCTTATGTAATCCCGCCCGACTATATGGGCGACGCCGTCACTATCACAATGGGCGCTGTTGCCGCAGCGACAGCGCCCGAAATCACCGAAGAAATGTACGAACAGCTCGACTACTTAGAAAAACACCCGGAGGAAAATTATTATGAAAATGAAGAAAACTTCTCTCAATACGACCAAGGTGACTGACCGCAAAATCAAGCGCCTTTATCTTGTGGCGGCGACGGTGGTTGCCGCTGCTTTTGTTATGGCCATGCCTGCCTTTGCAGATGATCCGCTGACGACCATCAACAATCTGAGCGACTTTGTGTTCAGCGCCATCAAAGCCATCGGCGCGATCCTGCTGGGGTTCGGCATCGTGCAAATCGGCCTTGCTCTCAAAGGCCACGATGCCAGCCAGCGGGCGCAAGGCTTTATGACGTTCTTCGGCGGCGTAGTCATTTACTTTGCAAAGGACATTTTGGATATGATTCTGTAATAGAAAAAGCCGCCAGCGCACTGACGGCTAACAGTTAGGAACTGATGGGTTCAACGGTAAGTTTCAACCCCAAGGGCTGCATGATTTTCAGCAGCGTGTCAAGGTTGGGAGTGGTTTTGTAAGATTCAATCCGCGCCACGGAGGACTGCGGAATACCACACATAGCGGCGAGATCGCGCTGGCTGATGCCCATTGCGTTGCGTTGTTCAACCATTGCGCCGACAATCTCGGCAATTTCCTCAACCTGCTCCATGTCGCCACGAGCCTGTGCATCGACGCTCTTTACATGAGCCTTGTAATCATTCCATGTTCTCATAAGTCAGCAGTCTCCTTTCTGCGCAAGTAATCATCACGTTCGGCTTTTGCTTTCTCAATTTCACGTTTTGGTGTCTTTTGGGACTTTTTGCGGAATTGATGCAGCAGTACGAAAGTGTTTTCTTGAAAGTAAAAGTAGAATACTCGATTGTTGCCCGGACGAAGCTCCCAAATATCTTCTTCAAGATGTTTGGTAATATTATCCGGCAACCGAGTACCTTTGCTTTGCAGCAATTCAATGTACAAGCTGATTTGCTTATATTGTATGCGGGCGTCTTTATTGTTGGCAGCTTTCTTGCGTAAATCTTCTAAGAAATCCCACAACTCAGAATTTCCGTCTGCCTTTTCGTAAAATTCAACTGTGTACATTGAACTACTCCAAATCCTTTTCTTTATGCTTATGATAGCACAAATGCTATCATAAGTCAACTACTCATCTGTTATCAAAATACGAAAGAAGGTGAAAACTTGAATCAAAATTGGATTGTCGAAAATCTGAATAATGCCTTTTCTACATGGAATGGAAAACTGGGCGAGTTATGGGGGCTGGTAACAACCGGCCCCCAAACTTTTAAGGGCGGCGCTGTGTGGGGCGTGATGCAGACCTTGCACAATGGTATGGTTGGCATTGGCTATGCACTGGTCGTGCTGTTCTTTGCTATATCGCTATGCAAAAACACAATGAATTTTCACGAGTTAAAACGCCCCGAAGCTGCGATCCATTACTTTCTCCGCTTTGTGGCGGCAAAAGCGCTTGTGGGATACGGCATGGACATTATGCTGAATGTGTTTTCCATCTGTAACGGCATCGTCACAGATATGGCCGACAGCATGGGCGGTATCTCGGAAGCTATGGTGTCGCTGCCCACAGAAATGCAGACCGCTATCGAAAATGTGGGATTTCTCGCCAGCATACCGCTATGGCTCGTAACGATTCTCGGCAGCTTGTTCATTACGGTGCTTTCCTTTGTAATGATTCTTACCGTTTATGGTCGCTTCTTCCGTTTGTATATGTACACAGCGCTGGCTCCGCTGCCGCTGGCGGCTTTTGCGGGGGAAAGCACACAATCCGTGGGCATATCGTTTTTGAAAAGTTATGTCGGCGTGTGCTTAGAGGGTGCGGTCATTGTGCTGGCCTGCGTGATTTACTCGGCGTTTGTCAGTACGCCAACAGTCGCCAGCGGCGAGGCGACCACTATTGTGTGGAGCTACCTTGCCGAAACCGTGTTCAATATGCTCGTACTTGTGGGGCTAATAAAAGGCTCTGACCGAATTATCCATGAAATGATGGGGTTGTAATATGCAAATTCCGATAAATAAAGAAATCCGCCATTACCAAGAGGAAATCTTTTTGGGGCTGAATCTGCGGCAGATGATTTGCTCCGGCGCGGCCATTGCCGTGGCAGTTGCGGTCTATTTGGGGCTGACCCCGCTGTTGGGTCATGAAACGGCGGGCTGGGTCTGCATTGTGGCCGCTGCGCCGATTGCAGCAGCAGGATTTTTTACTTATGACTGTCTGACCTTTGAAAAATTCCTGCTTGTTGTAATAGACAGCACAGTTATCAGAAACGATTGGCGGTTATGGAAAACCGAAAACAAATATTGCAAAAAGAAAAAAGGTGATAAGCATTGAGACTAAGTGAGTACGCATCTACGCGAAAAACGCGCAGCAGCTATAAAATGCCCCGTTCCGTGCAGCAGAGCATCCCCATCGACAGAATCTATGCAGACGGTGTTTGGCAATCGGAAAATGTGTTCAGTTTGATGTGGCAAATCAGCGACATCAACTACGCCATGCAGAGTGACGCGGCCAAGCAGAATATTTTAACACAGCTTGGCACGGTCTACGCGGGCATCCCTGCTGACTGCTGGATGCAAGTCTGCATCGTCAGCCAGCGCATGGATGAAAAAGCCTTTGCCCGTGATGTGCTGTACCACCGCGAGAACGACGGCTTTGATGCCCTCCGCGCCGAGCGTAACCGCCAAATCAAGGCCAACGCCCGCGAAAATGGAAATGTGGTGCAGCATAAGTACATCATCGTGTCCACGAACAAACCCGGCGTAAAAGAGGCCCGCGAACGCTTTGTACAGGTGCAGGGGCATTTGCTGTCTGCATTTTCCGCCTTGGAATGTGCCGTCACGCCGCTGGACAACCGCGCACGGCTGGAGGTGCTGCACAAGTTTTTCCGCATTTCCGAGGAGGGTCGTTTTAACTTCGACTTTGATAATTGCGCCAAATTGGGGCAGGACTTCCGCGATTCTATCGCCCCGGACTGCATCCGCTTTTGCAAAAAGCATATTGAAATCGAGGATTTTTATGCCAAGTGCATGACGATCAGCGAGTACCCGCAGCAGCTTGATGATAAGTTTATCTCCGCACTGCTTCAGCAAGTGCCATACATTGTGTTATCAATCGACATTGAGCCGGTGGAAACCGAGGATGCTTTCAAAGAAATTGACAATGCGCAGATGAAAACCGATGCCGAGAAAGTCCGTTTCAATAAGAAATCCGTGGAAAATCTGGACTTCACTTCCTCCGTACCGCAGCGGACGCAGGAACAGGATCGCATCATTGCCAGCATCCGTAAAGAAATGACGGAAAATGACCAGCAAATGTTTTTGAGCCTGCTCACCGTCACTTACTTTGCTGACACACTGGAAGATCTCGCGTTGGAAACCGATGCACTGAAAACCACGGCGGCAAACTATAACTGCCGATTCACCGAGTTGTATTTTCAGCAGGAACGCGCCTTTAACACGGCCATGCCCTACGGTCTGCGCCGCATCGAGAGTGTGCGCACGATGCTGACGAAATCGCTGACAGCACTTGTACCGTTCAATACGCAAGAAATTCTCACACCGGGCGGCATTTGTTACGGCAGAAACGCCGTGACCGGCAATCTCATCATCGGGCTGCGCACTAGCCTTGTCAACGGCAATGCGATGGTTGTCGCCACCTCCGGCGGCGGTAAATCCATGTTTGTTAAGCTGGAAATTTTGATGCTGTATCTGCGCTTCACAAAAGCACGTTTCTATGTCGTAGATCCCGAAAATGAGTACGCGCCCCTCGTGCAGGAATTGGGCGGCGAGGTTGTGAATATCTCGGTGGACAGCGCTACGCACTTTAATCCGCTGGACTTCAAATACGATAAGGCAACGAAAATACCTCCCCATGTTGCTAAGGCAGAATTTGTGCTGAGCCTGTGTGAGCAGATAATGGGCAAGGAGCATATTCTGGCCGGTGATAAAAGTCTGATTGACGATGCTCTTGAAAACATCTATAAACCCTTGATGGAATCCCACTATACCGCGCCATGCCCGACTATCAAGGACTTGTGGATGGCACTGAACAATCAGCGCGATAAACGGTCAAAGGAAATCGCGCTTGCATTGCGGATTTTCGCCACCGGCAGTATGCAAGCGTTCGCCCAGCCCACCAACGTGGACATGAGCAACCGCCTTATCTGCTTCAACATCCAGAGCTTGGGGGAACAGCTAAAGCCAGTTGCCATGCTGTCCATGCTGGAGTACATCAACACCGCCGTTATGAGCAACGAACGCAACGACCCCAAGGCCGCCACATGGGTATACTTTGATGAAATCTATCTGCTGCTGCGCGATTCTTTGAGCGCCAATTTCCTGTACACAAGTTGGAAGCGATTCAGAAAGTACAACGCCTACGCCACCGGCATCACGCAAAATGTGCAGGACTGCCTTACCAATGACACCGCCTATGCCATGCTGGCAAACTCCGAATTTGTGGTCATGCTGCGCCAAACCAAGGACATTGACAGCGTGGTGGAGTTGTACGGCCTGTCCGAGCCGCAGCGGAAATATTTGCTGTTGGCCCAACCCGGTGAGGGTATCATCAAGATGGGCAACAGCCTTATCCCATTCAACAACCCCCAACCCAAGGATACTAAGACTTACAAATTACTCACGACTAAACCCGGTGAAATGGAGTGAAAATATGAGTGAGAACGAAATCCGCGTGCTGTATGTTCAGCCCGGTAAATACCCGGAGGAACGCACAATTCCCAACACATACGAAGCACGACAGAAACTTGTAGGCGAAGATCTAACCGTTTGCCATCCGTGGCGGGATAACGCTTGCATTATCAGCAATGACGCCGCGCAGGACCTTGATTTGCCGCCAAACCGTCTTTATGGGTATGATGGCTGCATTGCCGGGTCTTTCATTGTTTGTGGGGATAGTGATGACGGCCTTATCAGTCTGACCGATGAACAGATGGCCTATTATGAAAAGCTCTACCATCACCCAATCGTCTTTCTTCCCACGCCGCACGGCCTGCTGCCGATGAAATGCACCCCCGAACAGTATGAGCAGTTCCAGCGTGACGGCAACAAACTGAAAGTCAAGCCCATCGACCACGGAGAACGATAACACCATGATTCTGCACAAACAAAAAGCGGGGTGCCGCTCGCCGTAGAAATCAAGAAGCACAACTTTTATATAAAATAGGAGGATACCACCATGACCGACCCCAAATTTATGACCCCTCCCCATCGTAGGGCATACTTAACCCACCTTAACCGCTGCAAGGTGATGGACAGCTACCCGGAATATACGCGCCAGTTGGACGATGTGGTAATCGACGATGCCCGGAATTAAAGCAAAGCGCAAGCAGCTTGTGCGCAAAACACTTATGCGGGCCAAGGCGCAGGGGAAACGCGCCGCCGAGCAGCGGCAGGAATCACCCGAAGAATACGCACAAACCGAGGTGCAGCAGGGCATTTCCGATGTGGCTGCCCGTACAGGCAACACCGCCAAAAGCACCGCCCGCATGAGCTACCGCAAGTTTCGTGCAATGCAGGAGAAGCGGAAGAATCTCACCTTGCAGGGCAGCACCCAATCTGCATCAAAGCCGACTGAAAAAGAGAAAGTCACTGTTCCCACGCAGACCGAGCGCAGGAAAATGTTCAAAAAGCAACGTTTCCGGCAAAAGGCCATCGCAGCCAAAACACCAGCGCCGCAAGCCCCTGTGCCGCCATCGGCCACACCGGCACCGCCGCCTTACCAAGCCCAAATGCAGCAGCACTTAAAGCGGCAGCACCTGACCCGCGAGGCTGTGCGCCGCTATCTGCAAAAGCAGACGGCTGCCACAGCGGCGGGCAATACCGCTCCCATCGTTACCCACGCACCCAAGCTGCCCACAAGCAGCAATAAACAAGCCACGGTTGAAGCAATCAGCCGTGGCGTTCATTATATTGCAGCCAAAATCAAAGCCCTGCTCTCCCAAACTGTGCGGCGCGCAGCCGGTTCGCTGCTGGCGCTGCTTGGCGCGGGCGGCGTGGTGCTGTTGCTGGCGATGGTCATAGGCGCGGCTGCGGCGGTGATCGGCTCACCGATGGGCATCTTGTTTGCCGATGAATCCGGCGAACCAAACAGCATCCCCATTGCCGAAATCGTTGCCGAAACCAACGCCGACTTTGGCACAGCGATCAATGACATTGTGTCGGCGCACCCGGAATGCAGCGAAACCACGATGGAATACGACTACGAGGACGGCCACACATGGGCAGGCTACTGGCCGGAGGTGCTGGCCGTGTTCGCGGTGCATACCAACCTCAATTCTGACAGCGATGTTGTCGTTATCAATGCCGCCCAAAAACAGCGCATCCAAGACACC
>QFCE01000057.1_pt1 | contig 68222 bp, 63 predicted proteins | sample 5346091 | NCBI WGS metagenome assembly QFCE01 (sample SAMN09062252, study PRJNA434731) | Human gut metagenome, whole genome shotgun sequencing project. | isolation source: stool timepoint A chromium assembly | host: Homo sapiens | collected 2015
TCCCGACGATGAAACCCATCGACTGATAAAACCATAATCTATAGTTGAATTCGCAATGGAAAACAACTATGGCAACACCGCACAATTCTAAGTGTCGAACCGCGCCGACAGATTTTTGTGACAGTTGTCGGAAAATCTGCAAGCGAGACGACGCTTAGGCATCAGCCGTGAATTGTGCGGTGTTGCCCTATATGCTGCGGAGCTCTGTGCTGTCAAACTGTGGATGACAGCATTGTGACAGCAAATTGTTGAAGAATAATGCATCGTTATGAAGAATGACGGAGTTCAAACGAATAAGCTACAGGTTTAGCAATGCTATGAGAGCACTTCTTAGAGTTCATCTGAGAAGTGCTCTTTTTTAATTTCTGCAGCAGTCTTCTGGTACGGTCGAAGGCAAAAAGGGAGGATACACAATAGGAAGGAAAGCTACAAGTCCAGACCCGATTGCAGACAAGCTGCTGGCTCATACCGCAGCACAGGCCATAACAGGCGAGCCGGTGCGAAAGCGCCTGCTTCTGCTTATCCGATTCAGCTGAATGATGTAAATGCGTTATCGCATACGAGCTGGATTTGCAAATATCACCATTGCGGCTGCGCCAAAATATCGCAGGAAAGGATGCGGTAAAAATCGTGGAGCACATCAAAACCGGATGGAGGAAAACAGAGCGGGAAAACATCTGACGATGCTGGAATAAGCCCGCTTGCGGGCAGCCGGCAGTAAAATTTTTGCGGCTGGCGGACCGTACTTGTGCCACCGGGCGCGCATGCCGGTAATACAGGGCTTTGCACGCATATGTAAAACCGGTGGTTCCTCTACAATAAAAACGCGCCCGCATCCGAAATATATCCGGCCTGCGGGGCGCGTTTTCTGTTGGCGTATTATACTTTTATCTCCGTATTCGGCCGCGCCGGGGCGAGCTTCAGGCAAAGCTCCTGTTCCTTTCCGTCGCACCGTCCCGTTGGGCAAAAGCCAAAATCTGTATACAGGGCGTACGCTGCCTGGTTTTCCGGGCTGCAGGTGAGCAGCACCGTGCCGGACGGCCCAAACGGCTTTGTTTTGATATATCGGATCACCTGCGCCAAAGCAGCTTTGCCGTACCCCTTTCGCTGGTGCGCCGCGTCGATCATGAAATGCCAGATATTGTAGGTCTGTTCCTCACGGTCGTAAATAACCATGACGTATCCGATCATCTTGTCCCCGGCGTAAATGCCGAAGGGCATACACTGGTCCCGGTACACATAAGCCTGTGCCAGACTGCGGATGGGGGATGAGACAAAGCGCTCCTGCCCATTGCCCAGCCGTAGCGCAAAGCATTCCAGAAAATTTGTTTCGTCTATCTGCGTCAATTTTATCATGACAGCCTCCCTTGATGCGAAGGGTCAGCATTGCAGGACCCTCCTGGTCTTATTGCGAAAAAAAGAGCCTGATATTTTCGCATAGTGAACATCTCCTTTGCTTGTCAGATATCTATAAAAACGCAGGCAGACCTGCGGAAGGCTGTTTATACTCCGCCCACATCGTCCAACTGGAAATCCTCGGGCAGCAGCAGGCACAGGTCTGCTTCGGGCTGGGCCACAAGGCGGCGGGACTGGTTGAGGATGGCCTCCTCCACTTTGTTGCGGGCCAGCCGCCCGTTGCCTGCGTCCCGCGCGCGGGTGAGCTGCACGGCGTTGAAATAGGCCAGCAGATTTGCGTCGCAGCGCTCGTCCAGCGTATACCCCTTGCCGCCCGCCTGCAGCTTTGCAATGGCCAGCAGCTCTTCGCCGGTATAATCGGGGAATTCAATGATGTTTGGAAAACGGCTTTTCAGGCCGCTGTTGGCCGTCAAAAATTCGGCCATCTCTTTGGAATAGCCGGCCAGGATAACGATGAGATCGTCCCGGTGGTCCTCCATACCTTTGACCAGCGTATCAATGGCCTCCAGCCCGAAGCTGTCGTCTTTTCCGCGGTACAGGCTGTATGCTTCGTCGATGAACAGCACGCCGCCCACGGCGGATTTGAGCACCTGTGTGGTAAGCGGTGCGGTGTGGCCCACATAACGGCCCACAAGGTCGGCGCGTGTCACTTCCACCAGCTGCCCGCCGCTCAGCACCCCGATGGCCTTCAGGTAACGGCTCACCAGCCGGGCAATGGTCGTTTTGCCTGTGCCGGGGTTCCCGGTGAAGATCATATGCATGGAAACGCTGGCCGTCTTGAGACCGGCGGCTTTGCGCCGCGCCTGCACGGCAAAATTGTCCTCCAAACTGAGTACGTATTCCTTTACGGCTGCAAGGCCTACGATGCCGTCCAATTCTGCCTTTACAGCTTCCACCTCGCCCTGGTAAGCTTCAGGAAGCAGGGAGAGCAGATCCGCCGGGCCTGCGCCGAAGTCTGCAGTCAGGCGGCCGTCCGCTGCGCCCAGCGCGGCGGCTTTGGGTGCGTCGTCGTGCTCCAGCCGGTACTGGGCCAGCGCGCGGTAGGCGCGGTCCCAGAATGCCAGCACGCCCTGCGCGCCCTTGGCGCGTCCGCTGCTTTCGGCGGCGAGGAGCAGTGCCGCATCCCCGGCTGTGACGGTGAAGCCCAGCGCCTTTTGCGCGCGGGCAGCCAGCTTGTCAAATTCCGCTTTCGCCACAGCGGACAAGCTTTCGGGCGTGAGGGCGGCCGTCTCACAGATATCTCCCAGCGCCGAAACAAACGGCGCGCCGAAGCTGTCCGCCAGCTTGGCAACGGGGGCCTCGCTGAGCAGCACAAGGTATTTGCCCCGTGGCGTGAGCGCGCCCACGGCGTCGGTGACAAGGGCGTTGCCCGCGTCCACCAGACGGCCGTTCTGCAATACGTAGCGCCCGGCCAGCGGGCTTTTGCCCCGCTGCACCAGATTGGACAGGACCGTCAGGAACGCAGGCTGGCAGCGCTCGTAGTGTTCGAACACTACGATGTCGCCCTTGGCGGCCAGCGCCATATACAGATCCTGCAAAAAAAGCTTTTCCTCTGCGGCGGTTGGGTACAGCGACAGATCCATCCAGGAGATATCCCCGCTGACGAACACGCCGCGCCGGGCCAGTTCCTCTGCGGCGGCACACAGACTCAGGTGCTTGCCTGTGTCCGCCGGACCGGTGACGAGGAAAGCGTTGCGCGCGCTTTCACCCTCGTGGCCCATCACATACGGCCGCTTGAGCGCGATGACCAGCTTTTGAAGATAATCCGGCTGACCCAGTACGGTTCCGCCCAGCGCTTCGGCCAACCCGTCGAAGCCCTCCAGCCCCGCCTTGCCCCGCGGGGCGGCGTGGTTGGGCAGGGGAGCCGCGGCCGCCTCTTGTGCGGACCCGCCGGAAAGGCCGCGCACTTCAGGAGTCTCCAGCTCACGCCCGATGCGGTGGATGTCCTCCAGCGCGCTGCGGTTCAGGGCCTCGATCTCCTTTCGCTGGCGCGCGATGGCCTCGTCCAGCGCCGCGCCCGTGCGTGGAGCTGCGCGCTCCAGAGCCTGCAGCTCCCGCGCGGCGTTTGCAGCCCGGCGTTCTATGGCGGCAAAGTCCGGCGCGGCGTGGAGATCTGTCCCGGGGGGCTGCTTTCCGATGGCGTCAAAGTCAATGACTGGTACGTCCGCCTTGGGGCGCGCGTCCTCCCGCGAGGCGCCGCGGGAGGGTGCCGCGGGCCGTCCCGGCGCGGTGCGGCGCTGAGGGCTCCGGCCGCGCGGGGACGGCTGTTTCGGTTCAGGCTCCAGCGTCAGACGTGGCGTTTCCGGCTTCTCCCGGCCTGCCGCCTGCCCGCCGGTGCGCAGTGTGCGCGAACCGAACACGCTGTTCAGCAGATCGTCGATATCGTTTTTCATGATGTTCCCCTTTCCATACAATGCACACAAACAGGCTTTTCAAAGCAGCTGGCGGCTTGTTCCGCCCAAAGCGTTGGCTGCGACGTTATCATTATCCCTGTTTTTATTGCTCCGCAACAAAAACTTATCCGGATGGCCGCGGGCCGGGGACGGTCCGCATGTCCTAAAAAACAGCCGCAGGCTGTTTTTTAGCATAATCAATATGCGCCAGAATTTCAATGCTGTCGGCATATTTATCATAGGAGTGCTTGCCATCCTTGTCGATTGCCCGGTCGTCGGCCAATTGAAGTATAAAGCGGTCGCTCTGGTTCCAGACGATGATCCGCATTGTAACTTTCATGAGATGCGAATAGCCGGTCAACACTGCATAACCGGATTCCCCTTTGGCAAAAGCAGACCGTCTGATGTCGCCGCCGTTTGCCAGAACGTCCCTGGTGACATCCTGTGGACTTGTTCCGGCGATCATACCCACCGCAAGGGATTGGAATCCCTTTTCTTGAAAATCGGTGCGGATCACAACATTCAGAATGGAGAGCAGCTGCTCCCAGCCGATCTTCCAGGTCAACTCATAATATAAGGTGGTAAAAATCCCCTCTTTTTTAATATCTTTTAACTGCATTCCCATTCCCTCACAAGCCCTGCCCGGCGCGCCGCAGCAGCAGGCAGAAATTTTTGCTGCTGCGTCTATTATATCATAAACCCGTCTGGAAAACGACGATGCGCGCGTTTTGCGCCCGCAAAATCCACTGCGGCGGGAAAAATGGGAAACCCATCCGAATGCGGTATCCCTGTCCGGCGGCACAACGTCCCCATCGGACGCATACGATAGCGCAGAAGCCAATGGGGCACACGGGGCGCGGGTGGAAAAGCCGTGCCGGGTGCGCCCCGAAAAAACGCGGCGAGCGGGTGCAGGCCCGGCCGCTGATGAAAGGAAATCAGTATGGGTATCACACATGTAGACAAAATCCTCAGCGAAGAGAGGATCGACTGCGACGGCATTCTGAACGTAACGCTCAGCGTTACGGCGCAGCCGGACGTCGTTAACAATCCCGTGGATATCGCGCTTGTTTTGGACCGTTCCGGCAGCATGACGGGCACCCCGATGATGCATTTGAAAGCGGGGGCCAAGGAGTTTATCGACATCGTCATGAAACGCACTGGCGGACGCATGGGAAGGCTAGCCAACGGCAACCGTATCGGCATCGTAAGCTTTGCGGGCACGGCAAGCATAGACGTGCCGCTCACCGAGGATGTGGAAGTGCTGAAGCAGGCGGTAGACGCGCTGCAGGCGCAGGGTAATACCAACCACGCCGATGCGTTCACTCAGGCGGGAACACTGTTCGGCGCTACCATGCGCAAAAAAGTGCTGGTCATTTTCACCGACGGCGAGACGACTGTCGGGCCGGACCCGGCGCCGATAGCCGCCGCGCTGCGCGACGACGATGTGGAGATCTACTGCATCGGCCTGGTGGGCCGCACAGGCCTGAACGAGGAAACACTGCGCAGCTGGGCCAGCGAACCTGTGGACGAACACGTCATTACCACCCCAAATGAAGAGGAATTGGAGCGTGCATTCCACGATCTGGCCGATACCATCGCCGGGCCGGGCGCGACGAATATTCACATTGAGGATATCATCAGCACAGAATTTGCCATCATCGGCTTCGAGCCGCCGCTCATCGGCGAAGCGGAGCTGGAGAGTTCGCAGATCATCCACTGGTATATCTCCGAACTGGCGGACAGTGAAGAGGAGACTGCGGAGCTGATGTTCACGGTGCGCCATATGTCCGGCTCAGGCGGGCATATCGAAGTGAACGATTCCATCCAGTTCACCGACGATGAGGGCTCTGTCGTAGAATTCCCGTCCCCCTTTGTAACGGTAGACTGCGGTTCCATCATCGTGCCGGAGTGCCCGGAACCCATCGACGTCCACGCCGACCCCTGTCAGGATTCCATATTCGTCGATGCCGGGGACATCATCATGACGGATCTGGGCCGTATCCTTCAGGTGGACTTCGTACTGCACGACATCTGCCCGCACCGCCGCACCTCCGTCGGCATTATTGTAACAGAGCTGATGGATGACGGCATCGAGGCTTCCCGCGGCTTCAAGGTACTGACGATCCCCGCCCACACCGGCTCAGGCTGCCGCGACGTACATGTGATGTGCGTGCCCTTTGTTCTGCCGGAAGACCCGGACGCATGCGGCTGCAACAACGGCATGTGCACAGGGCGCACCTTCCGTGTGCGTATCATCGCCCACCCCATGGACTACACCTGGAACTGCTGCGGCACCATCCCCGTAGGCCGGAAGGTGTGAGCCCGTTTCCCCCTTTTCCGCGGAAGCGGCGCGGCCCTGCCGGGCCGCGCCGCCGCCCCGCCTGCAAAGGCCGCCCGGCACCGGGCGGCCTTTGCGCGTTTTGCCGTATCATATGCAATCTTGGCACAAAGCGCTTTTTTTGCAAAAAAAACTTTTGCGCGCCGAAAAAAACGTTATAATGAAAGCAGGGAAATCCGCGCGCCCCACCCGGCGCGCAAGACCATACAATCAATCAAAGGAGTGTATCAATATGATCCTGAAAAACGGCCTTGTTTTCACCGAAGACGCGCGCTTTGTGCTGGCGGACGTGGAGATCGCGGACGGAAAGATCGCTCAGGTGGCTGCCCCCGGCACGCTGGACGGCCCCGACGCAGTGGACGTTTCCGGCAAATACGTCACCCCGGGTTTTGTGGATATCCACATCCACGGCTCCAAAGGCTCTGATTTTTGCGACGCGGGCGCGGAGCACATCGAAACAATGTCCGCCTATCTGGGCGGCGAGGGCGTAACGGCCTTCTGCGGCACCACGATGGCTTTCGACGAGCCCATCCTCACCAATATCTTCAACATTGCGAAGCCCTACATCAACAAAGAGACCGGCGGCGCCGTGCTGCGCGGCATCAATATGGAGGGGCCCTTCTTCAACAAGGCGAAAAAGGGCGCTCAGGCGGAAAAATACATTGTGGACCCGGAGATCGAGATGTTTGACCGCCTGTATGAGCTGTCCGGCGACGCCATCAAGCTCATCGACGTTGCGCCGGAGCTGCCGGGTGCGGTGCCTTTCATCGAGCGGGCCAGCAAAAAATGCGTGGTGTCCATTGCGCACACCACGGCCAATTACGACCAGGCCAAGGCGGCCTTTGCCGCGGGCGCATCCCATGTGACGCACCTGTTCAACGCCATGCCGCCGTTCAACCACCGCGACCCGGGCGTCGTGGGCGCGGCCAGCGATGACGCGGCCCATGTGGAGATGATCTCCGACGGCATCCACCTGCATCCGGCTGTGGTGCGCAGTGTGTTCCGCTGGTTCGGCGCCGAGCGCGTGTGCCTCATCAGCGATTCCATGCGCGCCGCGGGCATGCCCAACGGCGTGTATTCGCTGGGCGGCCAGACTGTGTATATGACGGACGGCAAGGCCACGCTGGAGGACGGCACCATCGCGGGCAGCGCTACCTGCCTGGCCGAATGCTTCCGCCGCGCCGTCAGCTTCGGCGTGCCCCTGGACGCGGCGCTGCGCGCGGCTACCATCAACCCGGCGCAGGCTGTGGGCCTGTTTGATGAGCTGGGCAGCATCACCGCCGGCAAGCGCGCCGACGTACTGGTGCTGGATGAGACGCTGCACCCGGAGAAAATCTTCATCGGCGGCGTACAGACGAAATAAGCCGGATGTCCGGCACAGGCGGCGGTTCCGTATGGGGCCGCCGCTTTTTTGCGCTTTGGCGGGGTGCCGCACGCAGACCCGCCGGTGTGCAGAAAAAGCCCCCGGGCTTTCCCATTTCGGGAAATCCGGGGGCTTTGCCGTTGCTTTAAAAGGCGCTGAACGCCTTGTGGGCGGCGCTTACGCCTTGCCCACAGAGCCGAACAGCTCCATTTTTTCCTTGACGGTGTTTTTGATGGCCTCGGCGCCCGGCGCAAGCAGCTTGCGCGGATCAAAGCCCTTGCCCTGCTGGTCCTTTCCGGCCTCGATGTATTCACGGGTGGCCTTGGCGAAGGCGAGCTGGCATTCGGTGTTCACATTGATCTTGGAAACACCCAGGCTGATGGCCTTTTTGATCATATCGTCGGGGATGCCGGTGCCGCCGTGCAGCACAAGGGGAATGTGATCCGTCGCGTTGTGGATCTTCTCCAGCGCGTCGAAGTCCAGGCCTTTCCAGTTGGACGGGTACACACCGTGGATGTTGCCGATGCCTGCGGCCAGGAAGTCGATGCCCAGGGAAGCGATGCGCGCACACTCGGCGGCGTCCGCAATCTCGCCCATGCCCACAACACCGTCCTCTTCACCGCCGATGCTGCCGACCTCGGCCTCGATGGAAAGGCCGTTCTCGTGAGCCAGAGCCACCAGCTCGGTGGTCTTGGCCACGTTTTCGTCGATGGCGTAGTGGCTGCCGTCGAACATGATGGAGGAGAACCCGGCCTCAACACAGGCCTTGGCGCCCTCGTAGGAGCCGTGGTCCAGATGCAGCGCCACGGGCACGGTGATGCCCAGCGTGTCGATCATGGCCTTGACCATGGCGGCGACGGTTTTGAAGCCTGTCATATATTTGCCCGCGCCTTCGGACACGCCGAGAATGATGGGGCTGTTCATTTCCTGCGCAGCCTGCAGCGCGGCCTTCGTCCACTCCAGATTGTTGATGTTGAACTGGCCTACGGCGTAGTGGCCGTCGCGGGCTTTCTGCAGCATTTCGGTAGCGTTTACCAGCATAATTCATTACCCTCCAAAAAATCGTTCCTGTTTTGGGCGGGCGCTCCAAGCGCATTGGCCCGCCCAGCGCGTATCGGTCCCACAGTGAAAGAGGACAAGCCCTTGTCACAAATTTAACCAAGGATAGTATAACGCATCGCGGCGGCAAAATCAATCTTCACCGCCGCTTTTATAAATAAAGTACGAATAAAGATAAGCGGGCACGACGAGCACGGCTCCCAGAGCCGCCGTGGCCGCGGCCAGCCAGCGGCCGGAGAGGAAAAAGCTGCCCGCCGCCAGCGCCAGACCGCCCCAGAACCACAGCGGCCCCGCAAAGCGGTGGGTGCGCCGCCAGCACGTTTCGCTGGCCAGCGTCCACGGCGTACGGATACCGCAGAAATAGTTGTGCCGGAACTTGGGCATATAATTGCCCGCTACGCACAGCAGCGCGCCCACACAGGCGGCAATGATGCGGGAAACATCCAGTCCATCCGGATAAAACGCAGCGTACAGCGTAACGCCCTGCAGGATAAGCACGAACAGCGCCAGCGCCAGCCGGAACGCATCGTACGCGCGGCCGAACTTTTCATAGCTGCGGCGGCGCGGGTCGATGTAGGGCAGAAATTTCATCAAAAGGCTCAGGCCCAGCCCCATGGCCGGGCCGAAAAACGCTCCCGGGCGTGCCGCCCAGCCGTCGATCTGCCCGTCCACGTTCCAATGGACGGGGATGCGTGCGGGCAGCAGAGGCAGCAGCGCCAGCGTCACGGCAAACGACAGGGCGCACACGCCCCAGATGGCCCATTCTGTTTTATTGCTTTGTTTCATCGCCGTCTCCCTTTGCAAAACCGGCCACCCATGCAAGCATGTCCTGTAAAACACTGGTGTCCAGCTCGTAAAAAATATACTTGCCGCGCTTTTCGTCACTCACCAGGCCCGCGTCTTTCAGAACGGAAAGATGGTGGGAGATGGTGGCTCCGCTGGTGCCGAACTGTTCGGATATCTCACCGGCGCTTTTCGGCCCTCTGCGCAGCAGCTCCAGGATCTGGCGGCGGGTGGGGTCGGACAGGGCTTTGAACGTTTTGTCGAACACGCGCGCACCGCTCCTTCCGCTGCTTTTCTTTCGACGCTCGTCTAAATGAATGATATCACAAACGCCGCCCTGCGGCAAGCGCAGAAAAATGCATGGAAGGCCGCCCGCGATGGAAGCGATTCCCAGGTATATTTGCAAAAATTTCAAGGTGCGTAAAGGTGTAAACCTTGCGCGAATTTTTTGTAAAAACGGCGAAAAGTGGAAATGTTTCCCGTTTAAAATCGTCAAAATTCCAACTTGACACTTTGGAATAAACCCGGGGTTTTGTGGAAAGTTTTCAACAGGGTGTTGAAAACACAGTCGAAAACTTCTCTCAAAAAGCCCGCAAATGGGCAAAACAGGCGGGTTGTCAACACTTTCAACAGGGTTTTCAACATTCAATAAGGAAAAAATTACCTTTTACAAAATGTATATGCACCTTTACGAATTCCATTAAACAGTGAACGCCGAAATTTAAAAGAAGAAATTGTTTAAATTGCGCACCGGAGACAAAACTTTCCGTAAGCCCGCGGCAGGCGGGCGGGAAAGGGGGACCGGAATGAAAGGCGTAAACAAGTGTGTGGTGGAAATTGTGGAGCCGCAGGACGAGAGCATCGAACGGGTGCTGGTGTTTTTTAAGCCGGAAAGCCGCGCGGTGCAGTTGGGGTGCCAGCAGGATGCGGCGGAAAAATATGTTTCCGGCCTGGTTTCGTGGCGGCGCAGTATTTTGCCGCTGGGACCGGGCGCGCGCGCCGCGCTGTGGGCAGCGGCTGCCACGGCCGCCGCTGTGCTGCTGTGGTTCCTTTTGTAAGCGCGCCGTTGTCAGCCTCAGGCGAAAATGCCCGAAATCCGGCGGAAATTATAGCAAAGATGCGGTATCTGTGTTATAATAGCCTCAAACCCGCCGCTTGCGCGGCTGCGCGTGTGCCCGGCACACGCGGATGCGCTGGTGCGCATGGGTTTGAGAACATTGAAACACGCAAAACCGCAGCAAGTGCGGTTTTGTCGAGGCCGCTGCGCGGCTGCGCGCACGCTGCATGCGGAGCGCAGTATGCGGGAACCGGACGGGCGGGGCTTTTTTGAAAATTCTGGAGGCTGCGGATGGAACGGGCAGAGAAGAAAAACGATAGATTTGAACACAAAACAGAGCAGGATTCCACAATTGTGTACGGCAAAAATGCCGTGACGGAGCTGCTCAAAAGCGGTGCGGCCGTGGATACCGTGTTCGTACAGGATACCATGAACGCCGCACAGGCGGGATATTATACGGCCATCGCCCGCGAGGCGGGCGCTGTGGTCAAGCGTGTGCACGCGGCCAAGCTGCGCGGCATGTGCGGCACGGAAGGCCACCAGGGCGTTGCGGCGTGGGCGGCCAGTGTGGATTATGTCTCGCTGGATGACTTGCTGGCCGAGGCGGCGCGCCGGGGCGAGCCGCCCTTTTTGCTGCTGGCGGACGGCGTGGAGGATCCCCATAACCTGGGCGCGATCATCCGCACGGCGCTGCTGTGCGGTGCTCACGGCGTGGTGATACCGCGGCGCGGCGGCGTACCTGTTACACCTACTGTACTCAAAAGCAGCGCGGGCGCGGCGGCAAGGCTGCCCGTGGCGCGTGTGGCCAACATCGGCGAGGCTGTCCGCAGGCTGAAGGCGCAGAATGTATTTGTCTATTGCGCGGACATGGACGGACGCCCCGCTTTCCAGCAAAACCTTACAGGCCCCATCGCGCTGGTGGCGGGCAGTGAGGGCAGCGGTGTTTCGCCGCTGGTGAAGTCCCTGTGTGACGGTGTTCTCAGTCTGCCCATGGCGGGCGGCGGCACGGGGGTGGACAGTTTCAACGTGTCGGTCGCCACCGGCATTATTCTGTATGAGATCATGCGCCAGCGCGGAACGGAGGGTTCTATTTGAGCGATCAGAAACCGCATATCACAGCTTCAGAGCTCGACCATATCCTCGAGCAGGTGCAGAAGAAGCGGGCGGACGCGCCCGCGGCAGCCCGTCCGGCACAGAGTTCGGATGCGGACCTGGACGCCATTTTATCCGAACTGGGCGTCGGGACCGGAAAAAAGCGCGCTCCGGTAGAGCCGATCTTGCTGCCGGTGCCTGAGTTTGCCCACGAAAAAAACGATCCGCTGCCGGAGATTCCCCAGCCCGCTCCCGAGAAAGCGCCGGAACCCGCGGCGGAGCCTGAACCGGAGCCCGCGCCTGTTGAGGACGAAGTGCCCACGGTGGAGCTGCCGGACATTAAGGCGTATTCCGAGGCCGAGGCGCAAAAGCAGGCGGAGGAACGCGCGCGCATTATGGAAGAGGCACGCCGCGAGGCGGAAAATACGCTGCACAGTGCCGCGGGTGAAGCCGTGCTGAGCGCGGCGCGGGAGGCGGTGCTCCGGCGCGGCTCCCAGCCTGCGCAGGAACAGGAGCAGGCCGCCCCCGTTACCGGAAATAATCTGTTCGGCGAAGTAGACGACCGTTTCCGCGATTTCTTCGCAACCGCCGTGATCGACGACCCTACGCTGGGTGAGAGCGGCCGTCGTAAAAAAGAAAAGAGCGGCTTCTGGGCGAAGCTGTTTGCCAAAAAAGAAGAAGAGGAATTCGAGGATGAGTTTGCCCAGGGCGAGGCAGGCGAGTACTATGAGGCCGCTCTGGAGGAGGGCTATACCGGGGAATTTGACGCCATCCGCCCCGAGCAGTGCATTCCGGGCGCGCCCGTGCCGGGCCGGGCGGATGCGCCGGAGCAGGGCGCGCCCGGAGCCAATGGGCGCACTTTCGGCAGCACGCTGGATCTGGACGTGCCCCAGGTAAACCCGCAGGACACGCCCGCACCTATGTCCGCCTCCTTTTTGGCGCGGGCCATTGCCAGAGCCGACACATTCGACCTGGGCGCTGCGCGCAAGCGGCGCGATACCCGCGCAATGGACATCGATATCCCGCTGGACGGCGACGGCACGGGCGAATACGAGCCGCTGCGCAGGAAAAACTCCGGCGCGCTGGCACCGGAGGAGGAGATAGGCGAATACAACCGCCTGTCCGACGCGCCGGCGGTTGCCCAGGAACTGGCCTCCATGCGCCAGACACGCCTGGCGCGCACCGTGCTTACGGGCGTGCTGACGCTGTTCCTGTTGTATTTGGGCCTCTCGGCCCGCACGGGCTGGCTGCCGCCCATTGGCGTGCTGGACCCGCACACGGCTCCGCTTACTTATCTTGTCACAAATTTCGTTCTGTTGGCCGTAGCGGCTTTCAGCTCCATCACCACGCTGGGGGCAGGCCTGCGGGGCCTTGCGCTCCAGCCTACGTCCGACAGCTTCACTGCGCTGGCCGTGGTGGGAGCGGCGCTGCAGAATGCGGCGCTGCTGTTTGATGCGAAAAATTTTGATCCGGAGGCCGTGACGCTGTTTGCGCCCGTGGCGGCGCTGCTGCTGTGCGGCAACGCGCTGGGCAAATGGCTGCAGATCCGCGCTGTGTGCGCGAATTTTGCGCTGGCAAGCTCCGGCGAGGAGCATGCGGCCGCGTTTCTGCTGGAAAAGGAACAGCTGGCAAAGCGGCTGTGCGACGGTTTGGGCGAGCCGGAACCGCGTCTGCTGCTGAACCGTCCTACAGCGCTGGTCAAGGGCTTTTTGCGCCAGAGCTTTTCTCCCCGCGCGGCGGACGCCATGGTGCAGAAGCTGTGCTGGGGCCTGGGCGGCGCGGCGCTGGTGTGCGCTGTTGTCGCAGGCGTAAAGGGCGGCGGCGTGATATCTGCGCTCTCCGGCCTGGCTGCGGCCTTGAGCCTGAGCGCGCCTCTGGCGGCGACGCTTGTGTACGCGCTGCCCACCAGCCTGATGCAGCAGGCTACGTCCCGCTGCGGCGCCGTGGTTCCGGGGCCGAGCGCAGTGGAAACACTGGGGAGCGCCAACACGGTGCTGCTGAGCGCGCGGGAGCTGTTCCCCGCGGGCAGCGTGCGCCTGCACGGCATCAAAACCTTTGAAAAAGAGCGCATCGACATTGCCATCCTTTATGCAGCCAGCCTGCTGTCGCCCAGCTGCGAGACGCTGCGCGGCGTGTTCATGGGCATGCTGGACAACAACGAGAAGCTGCTGGCCGGTGTGGAAAACGCCTCGGTGGAAATCGGTTACGGCTTTACCGGGTGGATCGAGCACCGCCGTGTTCTGCTGGGCAGCCGCGAGATGATGAAGCGCCATGACATTGAAGTACCCTCTTTGGACTACGAGAAAAAATATACGAAGAACGGCCAGCGCTCTCCCATCTATCTTGCGGTGGCGGGCAAGCTGTTCGGCATGTTCCTCGTCAGCTACCGGCCCGACCGCCGCGCCGCAGAAACATTGGACAGTCTGGCGCAGAGCGGTATCAGCGTGCTGGTGCAGGCAGACGATTTCAACATTACCGCGCCGCTGGTGGCCGCGACTTACGGCATTCCGGAGGGAACGGTCAAGGTGCTGTCTCAGCATGAGCAGGACGCCCTGGAGACCGAGCTTGCCTACCGTCCCGAGAGCGAGGGCGTGATGATGCACACAGGTGCATGCGCGTCCTTCCTGGGCGGCATGCGCGCGGCCGCGCGCGCGGCCGCAGGCGAACGCCTTGCGGGCGTTGTGCAGACGGCCGCTGTGGCGCTGGGTGCGGTGCTCAGTGTGGCGTTGGGCTTTTACGAGGGCCTTACGGGCCTTTCTCTGGGCACGGTGCTGGCGTATCAGCTCGTATGGTGCGCCATCATCGCATCCGTTCCCTTTGCAAAAAAACCGTAACAAACCGGAGAAACGTCCGCTTCTTGAAAAGGGACGGACGCAGACTGTCGAAAAAGGCAAAGAGATAAAAAAGAAAAATCCGGGGAAAAAGCTGGCGGTGGCAAGGCCATGCATCTTTGCGCGGCAAAGTACAAGCCACCCGGCGAATGCCGCCAAAAAGGGGTGGACGCTCCGGTATCGGCTGTCAGGTTCTCTGTTTCAATAAGCGGTGTCAACGTCCGGAAAAGGAGGATGCTCTGTGTCTGCTGCCCCCGTCTTCTCAGCCGCATCCATTGCAGGATGCATTTTTACGGTGCTGGTTTCCATCGCACTGCCTGTTGCGGCGCTTGCCGTCCTCAAGCGTAAAACAGGCCGCGGCTTGCTGGCCGCGCTGGTGGGCGCCGGTTGTTTCATCGGCTATGCGTTGGTGCTGGAGCAGCTGCTCCACGCGGCGGTGTTCTCCCTGTTTCCGGCTATTACGCTGTATCCGGCGGCCTATACGGCTTACGGCTGCCTTGCCGCGGGCCTGTTTGAGGAAACAGGCCGCCTGATGGGTCTGTCGCTGCTGTGCAAAAAAGACAGGGATCTGGCGTTGGGCGTAGGCTACGGCATTGGCCACGGCGGCGTGGAGGCTGCGCTGCTGGCAGGGGTGAACGCCGCCGTGAACGCTGCGGTGATGCTGGGCGCGCCCGCCGCGCCGCAGGTAACGGACGCGCTTGGGGCCGCGGGGGCGGGCGCGTTCTGGGCTGCCGGTGTAGAACGCATCGCGGCAATGGCGCTGCATATGGCGCTGTCCATCCTGGTGTGGATGGCGGTCACCCGGCGCGTTCCCATCTGGTACTATTTCGCGGCGGTGCTGCTGCATGCCGCGGCGAATATTCCCGCGGTGCTGTCCCAGTTGGGGCTGCTGCGGAGCATGTGGTGCATTGAAGGAATCATTCTGGCGGTGAACGCCGCGGTTTGCCTGTTCGTTTGGTCGGTTTACCGCAAAGCGTGCGTCCACAGGCCTTTGGCTGGCTGAGCGCGGCCGGGACGGAGCAGCAGAAAAGGAGGATTTGCCGTGCGTGTCAAGGAATATTTACGGCGCAAGGTAGCGTTTTTTGCAAGCGTTATTGAAATCGCCATTTCCATCATCGTGCTCATCGCCATTGTTATCGCGGGTATACAGGTGGTGCGCGAGGTGTTCAGCCTTGCGGGCGATCCGAAAGCCCACGAGGGCTTTACAGTGTTTTTGGGCCACGCGTTCAACCTGATCATCGGCGTGGAGTTTATCAAGATGCTGGCAAAGCATACGCCCGGCTCCGCCATTGAGGTGCTTCTGTTCGCCATCGCCCGGCAGATGGTGGTGGAGCATACTTCGCCGCTGGAAAATCTCATCGGCATCGTCACCATCGCGCTGATCTTTGCCATCCGGAAATTCCTGTTCGTGCCCTCCTTCGGTGAGCACTCTGCGTTTCATGAAGAGGAGGAGACGCGGGCCGGAGCCTTAAGCGCTGCCGGTGCGCCGCGGCGGGAGTGATGGAACGGAGCGCGGCGCGAAAAGGCCGCAGGCCATCCCGTCTCCGGCCCGGCACCGCCGATTGCAGATACGGAAAAAGCCTTTGCCCCGGGACGCAATGTCCGGGGCAAAGGCTTTTTTGCAAAAATGGGATGCGGAACGGGCTTATTCTTTAAAAGCCCACAGGCGCTGCCCCAGATAGTTGCAGGCGGTAAAGATCACCTGCGCTACCAGCATGGCGATGCGCGCCTGCCAGTCTGTGGAAACAGCGGGAAAGAAGCGCCCCATGAACATCGGCACCAGAAAATCCGAAAGGCCGAAGCTGATGAGGTAGCACACCGCGATGACCACAGAAAAGCGCACGGCGCTTTGCAGCAGAGGGGCCTTGCTTTCAAAACTGTATTTCCGGTTGAAGATAAAGCTGAACACGCTGCATACGGTGAACATCAGCGCGGTCGCGCCCCAATAGCCCAGCGCGCCGTACAAAAGCTGGCTGCCGACCATGCTGACGAGTGTGTTCAGCCCGCCGATGATAAGAAAGATCAGCAGGCTCCTGTCCCAGAAAAACGAGAACAGTTTTTTAAACAGGCGCATCTCAGTCCACGACCTTCACACACTTCATCACAACGGGCGTTTTGGGCTTGTCGCGGAAATCCGTGGCGACGGACGCGATCTCGTCGACAACGTCCATGCCTTCCACCACATGGCCGAAAGCGGCGTAACTGCCGTCCAGATGCGGCGCGTCGGCATGCATGATGAAGAATTGGCTGCCCGCGGAGTTGGGCATCTGGCTGCGGGCCATGCTGATGACGCCGCGGGTATGGCGGATGGGGTTTTCAACGCCGTTTGCGGCAAATTCGCCTTTGATGCCATAGCCCGGGCCGCCCATGCCGGTGCCCTCGGGACAGCCGCCCTGGATCATAAAGCCGGGAATGATGCGGTGGAACGTCAGGCCGTCATAAAAACCCTGTTTCACCAGCTTTGTGAAATTTTCCACCGTGATGGGCGCGGCCTCGGCGTCCAGTTCAATGCGGATGGTCTTGCCGTTTTCCATGGTGATCTCGATCATGTTTCATTTCTCCGTTTCTATTTCATTCCTGCGGCGGCTGCGCGGATCTTGCCGCGTCCGCCGGGCGTCCCGGCACCTTTGTGCGCCGATACGCTTGCAGCCACAAAAAGAGTATAGCACAAAAATCGCGCAGCGGAAAGGTTCCTTTTTCCGCGACCGGCACCGCGCAGCGCATGCTTCTATTCCAGCGCGGCCGTGGATGCGCCGCAGGTTCCGCACACACCGTCATGCAGCGAAACAATGCCGCCGCACACGGAACAGGTATATTTTTGCCGTTCATTCTCCAGAAAGACGGCAAGCCCGCGTGTGAGAACGGCGCGGCTGTTGGACAAAAGACTGGCGTCGTAGCGCGTACGATAGCTTTTTTCCAGACGGTTCAGGCGCCGGCAGGGGAACGCGGTGCATTCAAGGCAATAGCGCAGGCCCTTTTCACGGCAGCAGTCCCTGATGGCACAGGCACGGCAGTGACGCGGCTTGCCTTCGTCCCCGTTCAGGCATCCTGCACAGGGACGCACGCTTTTGCAAACGGTACAGTGCTTATAGCATACCATGCAGTTCATGCCGCACGGCGCGAACATATTTTCGGGAATGGCATCAGGCATATGCATTCAGGAATTTCTCCTTTCCGTCCGGGGGGCGGTCCTGCGCGGGCTTTCTCAAAGCACGGCTTTCAAAAGCAGCAGCCCCAGGGCCCATGCCGGAGCGGTAGGAATGGCGCAGTACCAGCGTTTGGGTCTGCCTTCATTCCACAGACCAGACCATCGGCCCGTGGACTGCATGCGGTAAAAATCTGCGGCGGGATTTGCCTTACGGTGCATGCCGCCGACAGCGGCAAAAGCAAAAGGTCGTCCGGGTATCTCGGCATAGGGATAAAATCGGGCACGAGGTCGATGCGGGAAAGCGCATAAGCCGCGGTGAAGGCCGCCGGTATTCACATAGGCCATGGCGTACCGGGTGCTTTCAGGGCGAGAAAGACAGCCTGTACATCATTTTTTCGCTGCTTTGTCCCAGCTGCAGGGCGTTTCCGGAAAGCAGGTGCCACAATTATCCTTTCTGCCGCTCCGTTCCGCGGGCCACCGTCCCTCCGCCTCGAAGGCGCGGGCCGCATCCTCCGCCGCCTGCGTCACCTTTGCAGGGAAACCCAACTGCGCCAGCAGCGCGATGGCGTTGCGTGTGTGCGCGGGACCCTCCCTGAGCAGATAGTCAAAGGTGACGCCCTCCGGCCCCACCTGTTCGGAGAAGTGGCGGTTTTCATACAGGCCCGCAAGCATTTCCGTCAGTTCCCGGTCATGGGTGGCGACGAAGCACAGACAGCGGCACCCGGCCAGATGGCGCAGCACCGCCGCCGAGGCTGCGATGCGCTCCACGGTGTTGGTCCCCTTCAGAATCTCGTCAATAAAGCACAGGCAGGGCGTTCCGGTTTGCGCGCAGGCCAGCAGGCGGCGCAGAGATTTCAGCTCCGCCACAAAATAGCTGTCTCCGGCGCAGAGGTTGTCGGAAACCGCCATGGAGGATACCGCCAGCGCCCGGGGCAGCGTGAATGCACGGGCGGCGCATACGCCCAGCGTCTGCGCCAGAATGGCGTTGACGGCCAGTGCTTTGATGAATGTGGATTTGCCGGACGCATTGGAACCAGTGAACAATGTGTGGCGCCGGAATACCGCGCTGTTCGCCACGGGCGTTTCCAGAAGCGGATGGTACAGCTCGTCGCAGACAAGTGCCATTTCGGAAGTAAATTCCGGCGTACACCGGAGGGGAAGACTCTCACGGAATGAAAGCGCGGCTATGGCAAGCTCCGTTTCGCCCAGCAGCATGCACAGGCGCAGCAGCGCAGCGTGTTCGCGCTGCATCACACGGACGGCGCGGTCGTAATACAGCAGGGGCGCCAGCGTCAGTGCCCCCATCAGCTCGAACAGCATGTCGTTCAGCTCGCCCGTGGAGGGGCGAGCCAGCGCCCCCACGCCGCCGGAAACCGCCTTCAGCGGCCGGGCGGCATCGTTCAGCGCATCGGAAAGCTGGGGCGCGTCGGCTTGCACGAGCCGGGAAAGGCGCTTTGCCGCAGAAAGCAGCATTGAAAAATAACCCAATGTGTCCAGATGCGCGCGTATTTTATCTTTGGCGTGATAATACAGCGCCGTGTTCAACACGCAGGCGGCAAGAAAGCACAACGCCCACGGCCCGAAGAAAAGTGAGGGCAATGCCAGAAAGGGAAGAAACATACAAATGCGGTACAACCCGGCCAGCGGCAGACGCATGGGAGATGGGTCAAACAGGAAACCGGCGAATTCCTGCCCGCGCTTGCGGCCCAGGCGTGCAAGGCAGAGCTGGACATTCAGCCGAAGCGCGGGCCGCGCCGCGAAAAGGCCGCAGAGGCGGGCGCGCCGGGCAAGCTCCGGCCCGGAGCTCAGGCGGTGCAGCACTGCATAAAGGCAGGCACGCCCCACGGCGCTTTGGCAGATATCAATGCGCGCGAACACGTCGTCCATGTCCAGGTCGTTCCAGGTCGCGTCGTCGATGCACTGGCCGGCAGGCTCGCCTGCGCGCAGGAGTTCCCAGAATTCCCGTGTCATGGCGCGGGGCCGTTCCGGCTCTGCCGGCGTCTGACCGAAGCTTTCCGCCACACGGCGGCGCAGCGCCAGTGCCCGCCGGTGCCGTCCATACAGAAAAGCGAGTAAAAAGCACAGCGCGGCAATGCCCACGGGAATGAGCGCGTTTGTTTCAGGGGTCATTTTTTGCCTCCGGAATGTCCGCCGGGCGGCGGTTGTTGAACAAAAGAGCGTCCTCAGCGGATGAAATTTGTGCGCACGGGCGGTTCCGGCTCCGGCGCGGTGATGCCGGCCGCGCGGCCGATCTCAATGCATTTGAGCAGCCAGGCCATATTGCGTCCCAGTGTGCGCATCACCTGCATGCCTTCCAGGTCATGCCGCACCTCATCGGGCGTGTTGCCATGCACCATGTTCCAGTATTTTGAAGATACCACCGGCATACAGTTGATGGTAAAATATTTGTTCAGCGCGTCCAGCGCGGCGGTTGTGCCGCCGCGCCGGGCCGAGACGACCGCCGCGCCGGGCTTGTACCGCAGCGCGCTGCCGCCCGCGTAGAACAACCGGTCCAGAAACGCCAGCGCAGCGCCGTTGGGCGAGGCATAGTACACAGGGGAACCGAAAATGAAGCCGTCGCAGGCCCGGGCTTTTTCGATGGCCTCATTTACAGGATCGTCGTCAAAAACGCAGCGCTTTGCCTCCCGGCATTTGCCGCAGCCGATGCAGCCGCGGATCGCCTTTGTACCGATATGGACAAATTCCGTTTCCACACCGGCAGCCTCCAGCGCGCCGGCAGCCTCAGCCAGCGCAGTGTAGGTACAGCCCTTCGCATGGGGGCTGCCGTTCAACAGCAGTACTTTCATTCAAAACACCTCTTTGCAAAAATCAGGCGCGCCATGCGCCCGGAATCATGGTTTGGATCCCTCCCGCAGCAGGCGTAAAATCTCCGCCTCATCTTCCGATATGTCATAATCGCCGGTAAAATGCACTGTGTCGCGATGGTACAGCAGGCCCTGCGCTTCATTGGCGGCCAGATACGACGCAAGCGCGTCTGCGCCGTCCTCCCGCACGCAGCGCACAAAGGCGGTAAGGCGTCTGCTGCTGCTCTGCGCAGAGGAAAACATGCCCTCCCCGCAGGGAAAAAGCGGGCATTCCCAGCATCCGGAGAAGCCTTTCTCCCGGCAGCATGTACGCTGGCGGCACAAACAGGAGAGCTCGGCATCCGTACTCTCCCGGCAGCCCTTGCAGGACGGCTTGCCGCACAGGGCGCAGACCAGCCCGCACGGCGCGATGCTGCGGGCGATGCGCCCGATGTATTCCGGATCGGACATGTTAGGAATCCTCCTTTATTATAAATGATTGGAAACAGGGTTGCAAAACAGAAATCGAAAAAAGAGAGGACACATGGACGGCACAGTTCCACAGACCGGTTTTCTGCCGGGCAGGAACAGGCAGAATGCGGAAAAGCAGCTTCCCGGCAGGGCAAGTGCATCCGGATTGGCGGGAAAGCGCGGCTTTTTCGCCAATCTGCCTGCGAACAGGAGTTTCGGCCGCGGTCGCTGCGACATGGCGGCCTTCGGCGGCCGCTTCGTTCTACACGTCTTGGCACAGACCCTGTGGAGCATCGCGAGGCTATTTTGCGCAAAAAAGGCCGTCTGAACGCTAAGAGCTGCGTTTTTAGCACGATTATCTGCAAGGGAGGCTTTCCGCTTCTCCGGTACGTGTCTGCGGGCGCAGCCGCAACCTTTTTTGCGGCGTTCGTCCCATGGCCTGTATTTTGCTTCGCAAAGCTGCATTGCATTGCCTTGCCGCCGCCAGCTTTTCCTCGATCTGTATCTATTCTTTCTTGTCCGTCTGTTTTATGTCTGCGGACGTCGAACTTATCTGGCCTCGAATGCTTCCTCCTCCGTTCCGAGCAGCTCGTTCAGCATACGTTCAGGTGCCTCCAGAAAGCGTTTGGTCAAAAGGTAAGGCTCTGTTTGCCGGTAGGGCGTTTTTTCGATGCCCCGTTCGCTCAAAACAAAAATTTCGGCGTTCGGATACGCCAGAAGCAGCGGGGAATGGGTGGCGATGAGAAACTGGGAATTTTTGCGGACCAGTCCGTCCAGAGCAGCCAGAAGCGCAAGCTGACGCGCGGGCGAAAGAGCGGCCTCCGGTTCGTCCAGCAGGTACAGGCCGCTGCCTGAAAAACGGTTGAGTACAAGCGCGAGAAAGCTTTCACCGTGGGACTGCTCATGAAGCGAACGGCCGCCGTAGGCGCCTTTCAGCGGCGCAATCTCATCCAGACGGTCGATCTCTGTGGCAACATTGTAAAAGCTTTCTGCCCGAAGGAAAAAACCATCCCGGGGGCGGCGCGGGCCGCGCTGCAGCACCAGCGAGCGGTACAGCTCCGCGTGCGTTCTGGCGGTAGAGAAGCGGAAATTCCGCGTGCCGCCCTCGGGATTGAAACCCCATGCCGCCGCGATGGCCTCCAGCAGCGTGGATTTGCCCGTGCCGTTTTCTCCCACCAAAAACGTGACAGGTTTTTCCAGCCGCAGGCGCCCCATACGGGCCAGCGCCCGAACAGCCGGCAGGGAAAAGGAATAATCAGGCTGCACCGCGGCGGCAATCCCCACGGCGCGAAGATAGAGAGCATCGTTCACGGGCGTTCCCCCTTCCGTACGGGCGCGCGGAAGAGAGGTGCGTTTTCCAGCGCGCCGCCGCGCAGGTATTTCTCCGCACAAGCGTGGAGTACGGGCTGTATCGTCGGGTAGGTGAGCGCGCTGGGCAGTGCGGCAAAGGCACGTACTTGCGCGATTTCACTTTCGGGCAGAGGGCCGCGCGTGATGGCCTCCGCCAGAAACAGTGCACCCCAGCTCGTCTGTCCGCCCTGTGTGACGCTATAGCAGCCGCAGGCGCACAGACGGAACCTCAAAGCGCCCGTTTCCTCGTATAGTTCACGGCATGCGGCCTCCAGCGGTGTTTCGTCCGGCTCCCGGTGTCCGCCGGGGAGCTCCCAGGTTTTTCGCGCGCTGTGGCGCACCAGAAGCCAGGCGCCGTTTTCCCGTACCGCAATGACGGAAAAGGCTTCTGTGATGTCCTTAGGGACGGCGGCGTGTATCTCGACGCCGTCTTTACGGCAAACGGGGGAAGGAATATTGGGCTCCATAATGTCCCTCCTTTTGTGGGAGCAAGGCGGGCGCGGCGGCCGGCAAGGCATCCAGACTGTCCGGCGTGCGCCGCAGCTCATCCTCCATCTCCAGCATGTTTTCCCAGTATCTTTTGGGACAGTGCGTCATGCGGCAGCGGGGGTTTTCCCGCGCAGCGATGGCGATGGTCTTGTAAAATCGCTTCCAAAGGACGCGGTAGCGCAGCTCCTCGGCGGTGGCGGGCGGCAGCTCCAGCGTATCCAGGGAGATGATCCGCGCTTTGCGGTCCTGCCAGACCAGTGCGGCTTTGTGAGTACGGTCGAAGATCAGAAAGGTTTCATTCTTCAGGCGGGAGCAGAAATGCTCTTTCAGAAAGGGGAGCACATAGTTTTTCGGCGTGATGGTCGCGGCCAAAGCCCCGTCGTAGTCAGAAAAACGCAGGAATTCCTTGAGCAGATGGGCTTCGTTCAGCAGATTCTGCCGCGCGGCCAGCATCGGCTGAACAGCAGTGTGGGACAACAGATACATCGTCTGCCGTCCGCGCCGATAGCCCAGCAGAAGGAAGCGGAGAATCGCCAGCTCCTTGCCCGGCATACAGCTCAAAAATACGCACTGCACCAGAGCGGCCGCGTCGGGCGAGATCTTCCGGGGAATGGAATCGTAGACGCGCGCAGCCTTTTCCTCGTCTGCTGCGATATATTTCTGGCGGAACAGCGTAGGCTGGGCCGCTTCTTCGGGTTGGATATCCACAGGAAGCTCATGGGTATATACGCTTTCGTGCACGCAGCACAAAAGCCCTTCAAAGCTGCCGTCGTACAGGTAGATCACATCTGACGTGCCAGGCACGAGACCGCCTCCTCACATACTTCCCGCGCGGCCGACGCAGGGCGCATTCCCTGTGCCGCCAGCTCCTGTACGGCGGGCGCGGCAAACAGGCTCAGCTGTTCCGTGCCAACGCCAAAGGCGGCGGGGTCGAGCAGGGCGCGCACGGTGGCCTCCGGCCCGGCAGTCACGCCACGGGAAAAGCCTTTGCAGGTGATGAAATACTGGGCCCGTTTGAGCACCACGCCGATACGCTTCAGGTCGGCAAGGTCCAGCTGCCCGCTGCGCCGGGCCACCCGAATGCGCTGGGCGCTTTTTACGCCGATGCCCGGAACCCGCAGCAGCATTTCGTAGGAACAGCGGTTTATGTCCACAGGGAACAAATGCATGTTATGGACGGCCCAGTTGCATTTGGGGTCCAGGTAGGGATTGAAGTCCGGATGCTGCTCGTCGAGGATCTCGGAGGCGGAAAACTGGTAGAAGCGCAGCAGCCAGTCGGCCTGATACAGCCGGTGCTCGCGCAGCAGCGGGGGTTTGGTGTCCAGCGCGGGCAGCAGCGAATCCTCGGCCACCGGAATGTAGGCGGAGAAAAATACGCGCTTCAGGCTGTATTTTTGGTAAAGCCCCTCGGTCAGCCGCAAAATCTGATAATCCGTTTCGGGGCTTGCGCCGATGATCATCTGCGTGCTCTGCCCCGCGGGCGCGAACTGCGGGGCTTTGCGATACCGCATCAGCTCGGCCTTGCTTTGCGTGACGCTTTGGCTCACCTGCTTCATGGGGGCAAGAATGGCGCGTTTGCTCTTGTCTGGAGCCAGCAGCGAAAGGCTCCGCTCACTGGGAAGTTCGATATTGATGCTGATGCGGTCCGCCAGCAGGCCGAGCCGAGCCACCAGCGCCGGGTCCGCTCCGGGAATGGCTTTTGCGTGGATATAACCGCGAAAGCGGTACTCGCCCCGCAGCAGCTCCAGCACGCCGATCATCTGTTCCATCGTGTAGTCCGGACTGCGCAGCACCGCACTGGAGAGGAACAGCCCTTCGATGTAATTGCGGCGGTAGAACCCGATGGTCAGATCCGCCAGTTCGCGCGGCGTAAAGGCGGCGCGGGGCACATCGTTGGTCACACGGTTCACACAATATTTGCAGTCGTAAACGCAGCAGTTGCTCAGCAGCACCTTCAGCAGGCTGATGCACCGGCCGTCAGCCGCAAAGGCATGGCACAGCCCGGCGGCCACAGTGCTGCCAAGGCCGGTCTCGTCGCCCGGCCGCTCGGAGCCGCTGGACGTACAGGCCACGTCATATTTTGCGCTGTCCGTCAGGATCGTCAGTTTTTCCAGCACATCCATGCTCGTTCCTCCGTGCCGGTATACGGCAGTTTTGAAAAAGGGTGTAAAAAAGAAAGCCCTGACGAAACACGTGTTTTTTCACAGGGCTTTGTGGGATTTCAAATAAGAAAAAAGAGGTTTTCCTTACACAGGGGCGTCATTGCACGCGCTTTTGTGCAATTTCCGCGGCCAGCATGCTCCCGGCGCGCGGTCCCCTCCGGGCTCAGGCGGGGGCGACCGGCTCCGGATATTCCTCCAGAACCGACAGCCTGCCGCCGGAGAGGCCCAGGCGGACAATGCTGCAATTGCCGAAACGATGCGTCCAAAACAGGGAGAGAGGAAGTCCTTTGATCTGCAGGTAGAGCGCGTTCAGTGCAGCGCCATGGCTGGCGACAAGGACGTGCCGATCTTCCGGCAGTTGTTGAAGGGCATCCAGAAAACCTCCGGTGCGGCGCAGCACGGAATCCAGGCTTTCGCCGCCCTGCGGCGGCGTATAATTTTGCGGCGTTTCAAAAAAGGCCGTACCGGCAGGGCCAAGCGTGCGGAAATCGCTGCCTTCCCAAATGCCGAAACCAATCTCGATCAGGCGTGGGTCCAGCTCTATTTTTTCTTCGGGCCAGCCCGAGACGATACATGCGGTATCTACCGCACGCCGCAGCGGGCTTGCGTATACAGCGTCAAAATGAACGCCGCGCAATGCTTCGTGCGCAGCCCGGGCTTGGGCGAGCCCGAGCCTGTTCAGCGGAATATCGCTGCGGCCCTGCAGACGGAACTGCCGGTTGTAATCGGTCTGGCCGTGGCGTATCAGGTAAATTTCAGTTGCTGGCATATTTCCTCCAAAAGTACGTATTATGGGACAAATATTCTGATATCCTGAGAGACAAAGAGGAGCGGTCTACCAGCGTGCACGTGTCTCCACAACCTTGCCGGCGATATATAGGTGTTCCAGATCTTCACCCATGATGATCTGCGGCGCATATACATTGTTGAAGGGCTGCAGGATGATGGTGTTGCCCCGCCGGATGAATTTTTTCAGCGTTCCCTCACCCTCTCCGAAAATAACGACACCCAGATCTCCGTTCTCGAGCGTGGGCTGGCGGTGCACCAGAGCAAGGTCACCGTCGCTGATGCGGGGTTCCATGCTGTCGCCTTTTACCAACAGATAAAAATAACTGCCGGGGTCTTTTACGCGGGCGTATTCCTCGCCGTAGTCCTCTTCAAAGGCGAACGCGCCAAAACCTGCGCGCACTGTGCCGATAATGGGTATGGGAAATTCACGGGGACCATCCGCTGCCGCAACGGCGGAGGTGATAGGGGCGGGAGCACAGCCCAGCAAATAATCGGTGCTTACTTTAAAGTAAGCGGCAACGCGCGCGAGCGTCTGTGGGTCCGGGGTGGAACGCCCGGTCTCCCACTTGCCGACAGCCTGCTGCGTGACGCCCAGCAGGCTGGAAAGCGCCGCCTGGGAGAGCCCATTCAGCTTGCGCAGCTCTTTCAAACGTTGTGCAAACATGCGGATGCCTCATTTCTATCTATCATTCTATATTTGATTTTACTACTTATGGTTGTCAAAGTAAAGCGGGTTTTTCTTTTAAATTGTAAAAAAAGTTGTTAAACGGTCTTGACAACAACTAACGGTTGTATTATTGTGAAAACACAGAGGAAATATTCAGCGATTCAAGCTGTGAAAAGAGGAATCATGATGAAAAAGGAAATGAAAAGCTTTTTTTTGCGTATGGCGGTCGTTCTGTTGGTATTGGGCGCGATCTGCTTTGTAGGAGCCTATGGCGCCGGAAAACTTTGCGCGGAAATGCTGCTGACGCCTGCCTGTGCGGCACTGGCTTATGCCGCGTATCAGGCTGAGAAAAACCTGTTCCGTCCCGCGCCCAAAGCGCCGGTGCTGCGCGTTGCTGCCAAGGAACAGACACCCATGCGTGTTGCATGATTGGGCACAGGATGGGAAAGATAGTTTTACGGGCATTGATGATAGCAGAGTAAAAAAATAGGAATTGTAACTATTTTGCTGTTGACTTACAGTGCAGATAATGATATTCTAACCATGACAAAACTTTCACAAGCAGAGTTTTGCGATTGAATTAGGAGGTAATTCCCTATGAAGAAACTGCTTACTTTGGCTCTGGCGGCTGTGCTGGCGCTTTCTCTGGTGGCCTGCGGCGGCAGCGGCAGCATCAAGGACGGCACATATACCGCCCAGTACAAGGAACCGTCCCATGATTGGACGGAGTATCTGTCCGTCACTTATAAGGACGGCGTGATCACGGATGTGGATTTTGATGCGAAGGATGCCAACGGCAACCTGAAGAGCGAAGCCACGGCAGAGACTTACCCGATGGATCCGCTTCCTTCCGAGTGGATTCCCCAGCTTGAGGAAAACGTCAAAGCCGCTGGTACTGCCGATAAAATCGAGGCTGTGGCTGGCGCAACTTCGTCCAGCGAGTCCGTGAAAGTACTGATGGCAGCTGTTGAGAAGCAGGCCAAAGCCGGTAATACGGAAGTTGTCCTTGTGGATAATGCGGAATAATTTCAATTTGTAAGAAACAGGCGCCTGCCCGGGCGCCTGTTTCTTTGCATCCCGAAAACCACCGGCTCGTGAACTGTCCTCTGGTTCCGGAACAGTTCATTTGCCGGTGGATGATTATTTGCAAAAAGAACTGTTTGAAAGCATATTTCCCCCAAAAAATATAGAAGATGTTTTTCGGTGCGAAATCTTGGCGATAATATTGACAGCGACGGAAGGATATGTTATCATTATTAACGCACTCTAAGCCGCAAGACCGGGGAGAGGTGTCCGAGTGGTTTAAGGAGGCGGTCTTGAAAACCGTTGAACAGCAATGTTCCGTGGGTTCGAATCCCACCTTCTCCGCCATTTAAGGAACCGGCGGCTGGTGCATAAAACAGAATAGCGGAAAAATGAACGCTGCCATTTTGGAGAAGTACTCAAGTGGTGACGAGGCGCCCCTGCTAAGGGCGTAGGTCGGGAAACCGGCGCGAGGGTTCAAATCCCTCCTTCTCCGCCATTCAAATCCTCTCGTTTTAACAAACGAGAGGATTTGTTTTGTGTGTAAGACAAACACCAGCTATGCTGGTGGCAGAAAAAGTTTTAGCTTACAGTATTAAGCGTGGAGGAATGATAAATATTTCGTAAATATTTCGGAACGAAGACAATCACTTAAAAGAAAAAATGACTACTTTAGCAGTTACCGTGTGTGTAATGATTTAATGCATCTTTAGGACGTGAGTCGGTATCATGCCTTTCTAAGGCTGGTGCATACCACACATGTTCAACACGTGGTTTTGATTTTAAAAGTTCTGTCGTGATGCTCTGTGCAATTTTGCACAGGGCTTTTTTGTTTTGCCTACAGGCTGGACAGGATGCATATTATTGGTTATAATAAGTTGAGAAGTTGAGAATTATTAAAATAAAAGCACAAAATGTAAAAGAAAAAATTTTAATTTTGAACACCGAATGTGGAGCGAAGAGTCCAAAAATCGACCGGGGGATTCAGAAAAGTGCCTCTGGGGTGTAGGGAGGCAGACGGATTTTGATGAACGAGATGGAATCTGAATTTACCGGTTCTGAGACAGGACAGGAATGTATACCGGAAGAAAAAAACTGCCAAGATATAGCCGGGCATTCAGAAAAGTACGACGAGACAAGAATCGCATTCGGTGAGAGGTTGATGGCAAACTTGGCCACGAACGAGAATCTGATGCGGAAGCAGATGAGATATTTCCAGATTGCATACGAGACCGACGAAATACAGCAGATTGGTATATTACCGTTCTTATCAGGTTGCGCTTTTGATCGGGTGTTGTTCAGAGTATTGGTGCGATTTCCTAACGCAGAGTTTTTTTTGATACCGGTCGTTTACCGCACTTTTAAAATGCCGCAGCGCTATTACGACGATTTGAAAAGAGGAAGGCTGAAGGATGCAATCTCATATAAAAATGGGGCTCGGGCATTACGGGATGGCAGGGAAAGGCGATGGGAGATTTCACGGGCATCGTGGCCAAAAAAGCTGGTAGAGATATATGGAACATGGCTGGCAGAAAGTCAACATGAATTTTTATCGTACACGAGGGCAATGTGTTATGGGTTGATTGAAAGACTCAATTTGCTGGACTGTAATCCGATTCGTTCTGTGCAGGAGGAGAAAAGTGGTGAGTATTACCACTTGACCGGATGGCGGCGGAAGAGTGAAGGTGAGCTGCGTTTCGATGGCGTGAAACGAAGGATGTACTGCCTTGGCTATTTGGGGACTCCGAGCATGATTTTTTATATGAAAAGATATGATAGGAATGAGTGGTTCAAAGGCAGTGTACAACATACGGCTGTTTCCTTTTGTCAATTGTGGTTATGTGCTCCATCGCTATTGCTTGCTGCTGCATACGGAATTTTGACGATTCTGCCGTTTCAGCGTCCGCCGAAAAATATAAAAACGGAATCTGGAGAAATTGCCTTGGTCGAGAGCATGCCACTTCCGGTAGCGATGATAGCGTCGGGAATGCGGAGAGAATCTTTAAAGGCTATGAGGGTATTCGCGGATACCAATTTCACAGGAAAGGCGAAAGTTCATTCTCCGTCTTGGCTGTCTGATATATGCCGTCCAGGTACACCTCTTTGGCCATATGTAGTGAATCGGGGATTCGATAACATCTCATACTTCGAAGTCTCGGAGGAGTCAGAAGTCACCAACAAAATGCTTGAAAGGCTGGAACAGCTGAGATTATGTGGGATATCTCCAATCGTGTGGATGCCAGCGATGAAACAAACAGCAGCTGATGCAAGCCACAACACAAAAGCGATTTATTTGCGCTTCACAAAAAGAAACGGTTCAATTCCGAAGTATAAGGCATCAGCCTTTAATGAAGGATGGAAGATGCACCTTCTGCTTTTTATTGAGTGGTTGGAAGACGCGTCCAATGAAAAAATCGAACGTTGTACTCTAAAGTATCGAAGTTACAGTGGGTGGAGGAGCAATAGTTTTTTTTCAGACGATGAAAAAGAATTTTTGCGGATACATCCAAGGCACGGAGCTCTGCTTTTTGCTCTGGAGTGTTTTCTGCAGTATTGGGAAACAGAATATATGATAGAACGTGATATGAGACTGAAGCTATGTCGTCTGTGTTTCGATACATTGGTTTCTGCGGTAAATCTTTTTGATGAGCCTGAATTCGACAAGATACGACGATATTTCGCACCGGCGTTTGATGGTGGAAATCCCGCTGGAAGCCAACAGAAACCGCCGTATCTGTTTTGGAATGGGCAGGAACGTGGCACCAAAGAAAAATGCTTCTACATTGAAGCCAACCGATGGATGGAAGATTATCGGCGAAGAACAAAAAGCAGCGCGAGTGATACAGAGATTATGGGGTACTTGAAACCATTTTTGATTTGTCGTCCTGATGGGAAAGCTCTTGGAATGCAGCGTGTATATAAGAAGGATGGCGAATCGAAAGGGCGAAAAATCTATGTTCTTTGTATCCGAAAAAAAGATTTTTTGAAAAGATGATTATATGCAGAAAGACTCCCCGCCAACTAGGGCAGGGAGTCTTTCTCTTTTGTAACGACTTGTAGGAAATCCCCGATCTTCAAACTGATTTCAATGCGGTCAGAAAAAAGCCGAACGATATCAACGTGTTGTTCCACGATGGTCCGTATACAGCGGAGATCACCCGCTTTCAGCATCTGCTTGGCCCGTGAGAAGGCGGATTTCAGTGTGTCGTAATCAGGGCATCTGCTTCGTAGAATCTCCGTTTGCGTCTGGATTTGGAACTCCAGTCCTGCTTTCTGGGTCTCTAAATCGTGTAATTTGGTAATCAACGCGGCCGAGCCGGTTTGCGTTATTACACGAACAATGTTGTCGATTCCTTTTTGCACATCATCACGCTGTCGTTCCAGTGCAGGAAGGATGTTTCCGGCTTCTTTATCCTTTTCAGCAGCAAAATCGGAGTAGCGCTGATATAGCTCGGGGAGAAGTTTCTCATCAAACAGTTGGTTCGCAAGGACATCCAGAACCGCGTGATCCAGTGTTTCCGAGCGAATCTCTTTGTTGTCACACAGGTGTGTTCCGTTATGCCGGGTACACCGATACGAAGCGTATGGAGGATGATCTGGACGCTGTTTTCGTGAATTCCCTGCACATGAGCTACCACATACACCGCAAACGACTTTGCCGGATAGGATGTACACATGCCTGGCTTTGTAGCGGGCAGCTCTATGTCGGCGCTGCGACATTTTTACTTGGACGCGCTGAAAGTCTTCCACGGATATGATAGCGGGTATGGCATCCGGAACACGGATAATCTCTGATTCGCTTTTAAGCGCGTGTCGATTCATTTTTCCTCGAGCATCTTTTGCGGCGCTTTTATTGTAGATGTAAGTCCCAACATATTTTTCATTGCGTAAAATTTCATAAAGAGAATTTTTCCCAAAGGGATTTCCTCGTTTTGTGCGATACCCTCTTTCGTTTAACTCGTTAAGGATTTCGGTATACCCTGCGCCCTCTAAGTAAAGACGGAAAATTAATTGAACGGCTTGGGATTCAAATGGTTCTTTTTCCAATAACAGTGTCTTGGGATTTACCGTATAGCCTAAAGGGGGGATGCCCCCAACGTGTTTCGCCTGCAAAGCGTTTTCGCATTTCCCTTTTTGCACTTCGCGTGCGAGGTTACGGGAGTAGAACTCGTTCATCCCCTCCAGAAGACTTTCGAGCAAAATAGACTCCGGGCTGCCATCGATATTTTCGAGTACCGAGCGAAGCTCCACCCCGACAATTTTGAGCTCACGGCGATAAATTATACTGTCATAGCGGTTTCGTGAAAAACGGTCAAGTTTGTGGACGATTACCAAATTAAAAGCGCCCCGCTTTGCATCAGCAATCATTCGCTGAAACTCGGGGCGCTGGTCTGTTGTTGCTGTATGGGCGCGGTCAACATATTCTTCTACGATGAGCGCGTTATTTCTCTGCGCATAATCTTGGATTGCGCGCAACTGCGCGTCAATGCTTTCTTCCCGCTGCATGTCGCTGGAAAAACGGGCATAAGCGGCCGCCCGTAAGGGCACAATGTTCTGTTCCATCTGGTTGTCGCCTCCCTATGCCGGTTGATTTTCAACGAATGCTTCACTTTCATGGAGAACCTCGTACAGGCATTCTAAAAGCGTGTCCAGTTGGACTGAATTGATGAATAAAAGGTCGTTTTGATTTTCCATATTGCAACAGCTCCTCATGTGATTTCGGAGGAATAATATATTTGCGTAAAAATTTTAAGTGCGCTTTCCTTCGTTTACCGAAGCTGTTGCGGTTGTTTAAAAAATCATGCAAAAGGGAAAGTTGTGACGTAATGTTAAAAAAATAAATTTACACAACTACAATGTAAGGGCGTAAATAGAAAGAAGGTGCAAGAAACTGGGAAATAGCCTTATGCTCTATTTGGTATTTATTAAAGTCACGACCATTTAGTGATTGAACAATAAGAAAGTAGGATGAGATGAAATGAAAATTACGTTCAAGCTGTTTGAAAATTTGGCATCAATCCATACAATAGAATTCTATATTGACTTGCCGAATATGACATTCGCGGAAATAAAAAAGGTTGCGTTTGAAAACAAAACGCGTACTAAGGATAAGACATATACTGACGAAGGTTATCTTTTCGTCCGAATGAGTCAAGGGGTTGTGCTTAAAGTCGGTGACTTTGACACAACACGTGCTTATTTGAAGATAAATCCTAGAATTTTAGTGGAAAAAGATTTCTCATATCTGGGGATTTTTAACGCATCACAAGAAAATATCGAAAAAATGTATTCCCGTTCAAACGAGCTGGTCGGAAATTACATAAAAGGATTTAAGTTGGAGGATGCAGTACTTTGCCGTGTTGATCTGTGCCTTAATATAGAAAGCGACGATCCGTCGAGTACAGAGGAACAAATACGTTGTTTAAAGCGTTGTGACCCACGCAGAGATTACGAGCTGTATCAGTTTGATCCGTCTCAAAAAAATTATATAGAAAAAAACAGGCACTCGTTTTCCCTCTGCAGCAAACATTATAAGCTGACTGTATATGATAAAATTTTCGAACGAGAAGAACGGGATGTACTGCCGACACAGGCTCCAAATGCGCTGCTGCGGGTAGAATTCAGCTTGCAGGATGAAGATGCGATTGCCTACTATGCACCGTTGGAGGAATCCGCATTAGCCTGTGACGTGCTGTTTTGGTTGGGAAAAAATAGCGGAAATATCATTGCGAAACGCCTGCGCAGTTTAGTGGGAGATGGTTATCATTTTCCTCTGCCAACCTTACTCAATATGATAGAAGGGCAAAAGGGAATAAAAGAAAAAACAAAGCGGCGTATGCGTTCTCTTGTCGAAACATTCTCTTTGTGTACAAATGGAGAGCAAGCCAGCCGCATGTTCTTTTTGGAACTGCCAAAGAAGGTTGATCGGTCACGCTATTACACAAAACTGCGCCGTAAATTTTCGGATATGGGGGTCAACATAGTCCCGTTATCCGCCAATTGGAAAAGACCATTGCCGAGTTTGACAAAAATTGTGGACGAGATCCTGGAAAATGGCGAATGGGTATTTTCTTGCGACGATTCTTATTAACGAGTATCCGTCGCAAAACGTGCATAATTAACGGTAACAAGGATTTGAGCTTGTTAAAAAACGGTTCTTGATATGTGCAGAATGTTAGAGAATGTTGCAACAGGATAATAAAATGCGATTACACAGGAGGTACATGATGAGAGAAGATTATGAAGACTTTTTTGCCTATCAAGATGATAAAAAGGCGACCGTGAATGTAGGGGAAGCAGCAGAGTTACTTGGTTTGCATCCCAACACCGTGTACAAATATATCCGTGCTGGACAGCTGCCAGCACTACATATTGGTCGAAGATGGCTTTTGGATAAAGAACAGTTGTATCAGATGGTGCGGAAACTGCCGCAATATAGATGAATTGGAAAGTATATCATCTCCTTGAAATCGTATAAAGGAGGATGAAATCCAATGAAAAACAAAAACAAATTCCTACCCTAAATAAGACTGCCATTGAAACAGTGGTGTCTTTCGTCATCACTGTTTTGGTGGCCGCTGTTGACTGTTTTCTAAAAGACAAGAAGGAGTAGGAAAAAGAATGGAACACGAAATATGTATCCAGTGCGGAGCCGAGGTCCGCCCGGAAGAAGCATACCATGTAGCAGAAGAGACAGTTTGTCCATCCTGCGCGGAAACGGACACTGTGGTGTGCAGCTACTGCGGCGAGCGCATCTGGCGTGAGAATGACTTTGGAGACAGTGATACCGCGTTGTGTGAGGCATGCTATACCAATCACTACACGCGCTGCAACCAATGCGGCAGACTGATCTCCTTTTCCGCAGCATACTACCAGGATGAGGACGAAGATGAGGAAACGCCCTATTGTTCAGCCTGCTATCACGAGTGCGGCGAGGCCATCCGTTGCTACAGCTACAAGCCCGTGCCGATCTTTCACGGGGATGCCCCCATGTACATGGGGGTGGAGCTGGAGGTTGATGACGGAGGAAAGGATCCCGTCAAGGCCAAAAAGATCCTCAGCATCTTCAACCAGACGGGCGAGTTCGGATACATCAAATCCGACGGCAGCCTCGATGATGGATTGGAGCTTGTCACCCATCCCTGTACGCTGGAGGCCCACATGCGTGAAGTCCCGTGGAGGGAAGCATTGGAAAAATTCAAAGCACTCGGTTACTATTCCCACCAGAGCTCGACCTGCGGGCTGCACGTGCATGTGAACCGTACATTTTTCGGAACCGCGCAGGCAGAGCAGGATGAAAAGATCGGCCACGTCCTGTATCTGTTCGAGCGGTTCTGGCAGGAGCTGCTGCGGTTCTCCCGGCGCACACAGCGGCAGGTGGCTCAATGGGCCGCAAGATACGGATACAAGGATACCGGGCGCGAGATCATGGAGCATGCCAAGAAAGCATACCAGGGCCGGTATACCTGCGTGAACCTCACGAACACCGATACCATCGAATTCCGGATCTTCCGGGGTACGCTGAAATACAATACATTGATCGCCACATTGCAGCTGGTTGAGAAGCTGTGCAATGTGGCGGTTTCTTTGTCTGAAGAACGTCTGCAGGCACTGTCCTGGAGCGATATCATGCTTGGCATTGAGCCTCAGCGCTATCCCGAGCTGGTACAGTACTTAAAAGAACTTCGACTGTACATCAACGCCCCTGTTTCTGTGGAATGCGAGGTGTAAGCCATGTGCGGATTGTTTGGATTCAGCGACCCGAAGCATACGCTCACACAGAAGCAGATACGCAGACTGACAACCGCACTCGCCACAGCAAGCGAGCAGCGCGGGACGGACGCCTCCGGTATCGCATACGTACAGGGGCAGTCCTTACGCATCTACAAGCGCCCCAGGCCTGCCCATGAGATGACATGGCTGGTCCCGTTCCATACGACTGCCGTAATGGGGCACACCCGGATGACAACGCAGGGGGATGGCACGTTCAACCCGAACAACCATCCCTTCCCCGGTGTATCCGGCCAGACACGCTTTGCACTGGCACATAACGGTGTGCTGCACAACGACGATGAGCTGAAAGAGCGGTATCATTTGCCAAAAACCAATATTCGGACGGACAGCTATGTGGCCGTACAACTTCTGGAGCAGGACGGACGGCTGGACGCAGAGACCATCGGAAATGTTGCGTCACTGCTGGAGGGGACCTTCTCGCTGTCCGTCCTGGATCAGTTCAACAACCTTTATCTCATAAAAGGAAACAGCCCGCTGTGCATCTACCGCTTTGAAAACGGGCTGCTCTGTTATGCGAGCACAGCGGATATTTTGAAAGAAGCCCTGAGCCGATGCAGATTCCTTTCCGGCAGTAAGGAGATCATCGGCATATCTGAGGGCGATATCCTCTGTATCCGCCCGGACGGACGGCTGCAGATGAGCCGGTTCGATACCACCAACCTCAACAAGCGTCTGCGCTGGTGGAACTGCGGCGATTACTATTTTTTCGAGCCGAAGCAAAACCGCATTCTCACGGACGACATGCGGACGCCGCTGGACGAGCTGCTGGAAACAGCCTGCAATATGGGATTCATCGAGGATGATATCCTCATGCTGCTGGAGGGGGGCTTCTGTGAGGAGGAGATCGAGGCGATGCTGAACAGTCCCGGCCTGTTCTACAGAACCCTGATGGAAGAGATTTACGCGCCAATGGAATACTGAAAGCAAAAAGAAAGCCCAGTGGTTTGGGCTTTCTTTTTTACAGGATGTAAGGTATTGAACTCAATGATAACGGAAAAAGAGGGCCGGGTCATGGCTGGGAGGATGCGCAGACAATGAAAACTTTGAAAAAAGAATTTGCCGGTTTATTCTATAGTATGAGCGTTACGAGGGACCGCGCGGAGGTATGGAGGGACATTGTGTTCCTATGGGCAGCGGCAATCAACAACCGCGTCCATTACAAACAAAAAGTCGAGGATGCTTACCTCGCAATTATCCAGAAATATACAAAGGATGAGCAGGAGCGGATCGCGGAGATGCTGGCGATCGTGGCTGCCGATATGGTCCGTGATCCGGAACAGGATTTTCTTGGCGGATTCTATATGGCGGAACGGTTGGGCAATCCTCGAAGGGGCCAGTATTTTACACCATATGATGTGGCCGATATGATGGGACGGATCACGCTTGGGACGGCCGGTGCGGAGATGAAGCGGAAGGGGTACATCACGGTCAATGATCCAGCATGCGGGTCTGGGGTCATGCTACTTGCTGGGGCGAACTGTCTGCGCCGGCAGAAAATCGGGGTTGAAAGCAACGTGTTGTTTGTAGGGCAGGACATCGAAACCGGCATCGGGCTGATGGCCTATGTTCAATTGTCGCTGGCCGGGTGTCCGGGCTATGTCGTGATCGGAGATTCGCTTTCCGAACCGTTGACAGGGAATGTTTTGAAGGCGCCGGACAATGCCTGGGTGACGCCGGCTTATCATACCTTTATTTTCAAACATGTTTGGGGAGGGACAGATTATGCTGATAGGATACGTCCGGGTCAGTACAGCCGAGCAGAATGCTGCGAGGCAGGAAGTATTGATGCAGGAGTTAGGGGCTGAGAAAGTATTTGTGGACAAGGCCAGCGGCAAAAACGTGAACAGACCGCAGTTGAATGAGATGCTGGCCTTTGCCCGGCAGGGCGATACCATCGTGGTGGAGAGCATCAGCCGCTTTGCCCGGAACACAAAAGATCTGCTGGAGCTGATGGAAAAGCTGACGGCCAAAGGCGTCGGGTTCATCAGCAAAAAGGAAGCGATCGACACCGGGACACCGACGGGTAAGTTTATGCTGACAGTGTTTGCAGCCGTGGCGGAGCTGGAGCGTGAATACATCCTCCAGCGGCAGAGGGAGGGCATTGCCGTGGCAAAGCAGGCCGGCAAGTACAAGGGCCGCAAGCCCATTGACCGGGCCGGGCTGCAGCCTGTGCTGGAGGAATACCATAAGGGGTTACTGACCGCTACACAGGCGATGCGAAAAATGGGAGTCAGCAGGAGCACGTTCTATCGGCTGCTGGCTGCTAGGTGATATGTGTTTGGGTCGGCTCAACAGATATGTAAGGCACATATTTTACATATTTTATAGGAGCGTGACCGGACATGATTCATGAAGAGATCGACCAGATACTCGAACAGGCCTTTAAAAATGTTATGCGGAAAAGCAAGTTCTTCCAGGCCAACCGTAAGATCCTGCGGAAATTCCTTGACGCAATCAAGCAGGAGATTGAAAATTCTGCCTGCCATGAAGAAAGCGAAGAGGATTTGAAGAAAAGCTACGATGCATTCACAAGGATGGTGCGGGAAATGCGGGATATTTTGTCCCTTTTCCCGGACTGAGCACAACGGCACATATGTATGACCGGGACAGCTCTACAGCTTTATATACCGAATATTTCAGAATGGAGTTGACTCAAAATGAAAACCTTCGACCCGATACAGGCCGAACAGATAATGGGAAGGGCCTTTAAAGCCACAGTCCGGCAGAAATTCATTTTCCGTTTCCACCGCAGGCTGCTGTACCGATTTTGGGCAGCCATGAAGCGCAACATCGAATGGTCTTCTGACCATCTGGACGAGGATGACGATTTGGGTGATACAATCCATGAGTTGATTGCAGATCTCCAAGATTTGCTTACGCTTTGCTGACTGAAGTTCCCTTTTTCCATTTGACCGAATTTAATTCGGAGAAATTGCAATCCCCTCTGCACTACTGTGTGCAGAGGGGATTGTTTCAATAGCGCAGAAGGTTTCCGGGTTCTGGCGGTTCGGAACCGTGGGGGAAAACCACATGAGTATATCCAACGCTCTTCGTGCATTTATCATTCTTGGATGTGCCACAAGGTAAGCGGGATACTGTTCCTCATAAGCACAAAAAGATTGTTCTGACGCAGCAATGTGCGCCTCTAACACACCGTTGGTGTGAAACGCATCTCTTTCGACGTAGCACTTATCTCGTTCAACCTGCCAACTGTACAGCCCGCTTTGTGCTGTTTTCAGCTCCCGGCGGTAAACGTCCAAGGGTTTTCTCATCAAGCGGGGGCCTGCGCCACTGCCGCATCCAATTTTGCCTGTGCATCAGCAACAAGGGCTTTCCGTGCAGAACACTCTTGTTGCGATAAAGTATTTAAAGAGGATACTGGCCGCGCCAGCTAGATGTGCAGCATGCACGATTTTGGTGTCTCCTATGAGTATACTTCTATGAGTTTATTAAGGCATAAGGCCAATACTTGTACCGCGTCTAGGCCAGCCGCGCATTCGAATTACGAGTTCATAACGGTCTGTGCGAAGATAGGTCTGCCCAAATTCTAATGGTAAGCTTTGTGTGTAAGCATAACGTGTGCAGAATAAAAGTGGATCGCCAGGAGTTACATCCAGCATTTGGGATTCTACAAAACCGGCAACTGTAGCAGAAACATGCTCTTTTCCACTGTGGAAAACCAGTCCATACTTCTTTCGTAAAAGAACATATAAATCACCTAATTCATCCACGCGTTCCTCCAAGTTTGGGGCGATATCTTGACGAATAAAGTTTTTCATTAGGGCGAACGGTTTTTCATCGATATACATCAGCCGTTGAATGCGATAGACATTTACCCCAATGGGTATTCTGAGAGCCTCTGCGACCTTCTGGTTGGCCTGTATTGCATCAATGTAACGAGAATGTACAACAAGTGGTTTGTTCGCGGAAGAAAACACTTCCTGAACGCCTGTGATGTTGTGAAATTTATAATAACGGTCAGAAGGTTCTCCAGATATGATTTCTGTTCCCCGACCTTGTTTTACTGACACATATCCGTCATCTACAAGAAGAGATATAGCGTGTCTAACTGTTGTACGACTAACAGAAAAAAGACGCTCTAATTCGGACTCAGTGGGCAAGAAGGATCCAATAGGATATTTTTGCGCCTGTATTCCTTCTTTTAATGTTTGATATACATGCTGATAAGCCTTTATATTCATAATCATGAATCCCTATTATACATAAAATGCGGTTTTTAATTACAAAAATTGCAGTGTGTGAAAATTGTTAAAAATCGATTGCGAAAGTTAATTCATACTCATATTATACAATAATATCGTTAAAATTCAATAAACATATTTTAATTCATTTCGAAAGAGGATTGAAACATCTCTTTTTGTGATGAAAAACTGTTTGATTTTGATATAAATCGCATATTTTTCTTTTAAATATGGAGAAAAATATGTAAATATGCACAATAATTATAATAAATGTTTTGACTTACTGCACATTTACATCTAAACATCATGATGTTAAATTGTAAATGTGGTTAACGTGTTCGACGTTTCCAAAACATTATTTAGGAGGAGCAAAATGAAAAAGACTAAATTGATTGTACTGACATTGACCGTAGCGATGGCTCTTGCTCTGTTTGGCGCTTGTAGCAACACAACTGCATCTGCGACGTCATCTGATACTGCGACGTCGGGCTCCAGCTCCGGAGCAACTTCTTCTGCGGAACCTGTGCAGGCGAGTGGAGGAGATAAATTGAAGGTATATCAGATTTCTGTTATGTCAGGCGGTGCAGCATGGGGACAATGCGAAAAAGGTTTTTATCAGGCGTGTGAGGAGTTGGGATGGGAAGGCCAGTATCTTGCGCCACAATCTGCAAATGCTTCTACTGATATGGTTAATTTAACTGAGACAGCAATCACCAATGGTGCAGATATTATTATGCCCTGTGTGGCGGACCCCGATATGTTTGCAGACGTTTTAGCGAGAGCGAAGGACGCTGGTATTATAGTAGTGGGCTTGGCCGCAGGAGATGGTGGTGTAAGTTGTGACGCAGAGATTGGAACAGATCCTGTAAACTTAGGAAAAAATGCTGCTGAAGCTTTGGTGAAGGCAATTCCGGAAGGTGAGCCAATTAACGTTTGCACAATGCAAACGTTATTAACAAGCACACCGCAGAACAATCAGCGCCAGGCGTTTGAAGATCGCCTAAAAGAGCTTCGGCCAGAAGCTAAGGTTATCAGCTACGAAGAATGTGATTCCAGCGCGGCCAAGGCAGTGGACAAGCTTTCTGCGTTGTATCTCGCTCACCCCGAACTGAATGGCGTGGTGTCTTTCGATAGTTATGCTGGACTTGGCGGGGCTGCTTTTGTAGAAGAAAAGGGCTTGCAGGGACAATTCCATGTAGTTGGCATCGATGATGCTCCGGAGATCCTTCGTGCCATTCAGGCAGGTACAATGGACTGTACAGTGGCCCAGATGTGGTTTGATATTGGTTATGAATCTTGTAAATTGGCTAAAACAATTTATGAAGATGGCGAGTATGAGTATGTAAATGGTGTAGGGACTTCGGTTATTTTTGCAGATGATGTAGACACATGGGTTGAGACCTATGGAATTGATTTGTCTGAGTAATAATTAGATTCAATATTTCCCAAAAAACTCAGCCGCACCACAAACTCAAAAGTGTGGTGCGGCTGTATACTAGGAAGGATTAGGTTATATGGAACAGAAGAAAAATCCTATCAAAGTTCTTTTCCAAAAGCCGGAAATGGGAACGATTCTGCCTCTCGCAATTTTGATGATAGCTGTAGCTATCGTCAACACGAATTTTTTTAATATAAGCAATATTTTGGACATTCTGCGAACTGCCAGTTTTTCATTTATTGTTGCGGTACCAATTACTTTCCTTATGTCTGCTGGCGGCATGGACCTTTCTATTGGTGCGATCACCAGTTTTGGAGGTATCATCTGTGCATTTTGCTTAAAGGCGGGAATGCCGCTCCCAATATCGATTATAATTGCACTTCTAGCAGGGAGTACTGTAGGATTTTTAAATGGCATCATTATTGTTCGTTTTGCATTACCAGCATTTATTGCTACATTGGGAATGCAATATGTGGTGAACGGTATTATTTCTGTATCTACAGAAGCTCTTGCAATCTCGGGATTTTCGGATTCGTTTAAAGCTATCAGTCAGATGCGCGTTGGCGGTTTAGTCCCTATGCCAATCATATATGCCATTGCAATCGGTGTTGTTGGGCATATAGTCCTTTCAAAAACAAAATTTGGCCGCTCTGTTCTTGCAATTGGTGGTAACCGAGAGACTGCTTATCTGGCAGGAATTAATGTGACAGTAAAACAGATTTTGGTTTATGTTTTTGTGGGTTTCTTTTCGGCACTGTCTGGTATCCTTATTGCATCGCGGTTTGCAACGGCGCAGCCTGCTGCAGGGACAGGGACGGAACTCACAATTATGGCTTCGGTCATTATTGGCGGCACATCTATGTTTGGCGGGCAGGGCACAATCGTTGGTTCGGCGCTGGGGTGTATTTTATTTGCGACTATTCAGAACGTTCTGATTGTGATGGGCATCTCAACATTTTGGCAGAATTTGATTTTTGGTGTGATTCTGCTGATTGCCATCTTTATCGATAAATATCGCCGGAAGGCCGGCGGGGAAGAATGAAGAGGAGGCGTGTTGGTATGAGTGGAGCCATTTTGGAGATGCGCCATATTACAAAACGTTTTCCAGGCGTTATCGCTTTAAAGGACGTATCGATTGAATTGTTCAAAGGCGAGATTCTTGCAATCTGCGGTGAAAATGGCGCAGGAAAATCTACACTGATGAAGGTGCTCAGTGGTACTTATACAAACAAGGACTATGAAGGCGAAATCTGGATAGACGGAACAAAACGAGAATTTACTTCTGTGCATGTGGCAGAAGAATGTGGAATAGAGATGGTCTATCAAGAACTAAACATGATGCTTGATTCCAGCATTGCAGAAAATATTTTTGTTGGGAATCTACCGGGAAAAGTCGGCTTTGTAGATTATAAAACGCTGTATCAAAACACCGAGAAGATTTTGAACGAAATCGGGTTGGCAGTATCACCGAAAGAAAAAGCTCGTTCCCTAAATAGCGGACAGCTTCAGATGCTTGCAATCATGCGTGCGTTGCGTAAGAATCCGCGTATTATTGTCATGGATGAGCCGACCAGTGCGCTGTCAGATACCGAAGGCGACCTCTTGATGGGATTTCTTAACAACCTACGCAAACGAGGCATCTCGTGTATTTTTATCACACACAAACTGGACGAGATATTCCGGATTGCGGACAGAGTTGTGGTGATGCGCGATGGGCAGTTTATCTCCAGCAATTCTGTAGCACGAGTGCAGCAGGCGCAACTAATCGAAGAGATGGTTGGTCGGAAAGTTGAGAACCTTTATCCTAAGGAAAAAGTGGAATTGGGGGAGGAAGTGCTGCGTGTTGAAGGACTTTCCGTACCGCACCCGACGATACAGGGCAAAAACATTGTGGAGAATGTCGGCTTCTCTTTGAAGAGAGGCGAAATTCTGGGAATCGGCGGTCTGGTCGGCGCGGGGCGCAGTGAAATATTAGGGGCTATTTTTGGACAAATCACACGAGGAGTGCAAAAGAAAGTATATATCCACGGCAAAGAGGTGGAGATTCGAAGTCCAAAAGATGCAATTCGCTTAGGAATCGGATTTGTAACAGAAGAGCGCAAGAGGACTGGTTTTGTTTGGGTTTTCAGTATCCGTGAGAATTTGACGCTTTGTGCATTACGCGATTTGCCTAAGCGGTATTTTATTGACAAAAAAGAAGAACGCAAACAGGCAAGTACCATGTTTGAACGCTTACGCGTAAAGGCACCATCAATGGAAACGATTATTGTAAATCTGTCAGGAGGAAACCAGCAAAAAGTAGTCTTGGGCAAGTGGCTTCTGGCGAAACCAGAGATTTTATTTGTAGACGAACCGACCAAAGGCATCGATGTTGGGGCAAAAGCGGAGATATATAAGCTGATGAACGAATTGGCACAAAGTGGAATGTCAATCGTGATGGTCTCGTCGGATATGCCGGAACTAGTATCTATGAGTGATAGATGCGTTGTGTTGAGTAATGGTCGTATGACTGGTGAATTTACGGGATCCGAAATTACTCAGGAAAATGTGATGCGGGCAGCTATAGCGCAGTAAGGAGGCCGTTCATGCGTAGTGTACAATTTGAGTGTTTACGTCCGGATGAAATATTGGAAGAACAAAAGAACAAATCGATCGTATATCTGCCCATCGGACCGTTGGAATGGCACGGCCCTGCCATGCCATTCGGAACAGATCCGCTTGCTGCAACGGAAGTTGCGCGTCGCGCGGCAGCAATTACCGGTGGTGTTGTGATTCCGACTTTGTATTGCGGCACTGAGCGTGAGCGATCCACACAATTGCTGGAAGATGCGGGTTTTTCCGATACGGGGATTTATATTAAAGGAATGGATGTACCTCAAAATTCAATGGCAAGTTTTTACACGCCGGAAGAGATATTTGGTGTGATTGTGCGGGAATATTTGCGCCTTTTGGTAAAGCAAGGATATAAGCTGATTGTGATTGTGAATGGACATGGTGCCACAGGACAGATTCAGACGCTGAACCGTCTTGCAATCGAGTTTTCTAATGAAACACAAAGCCGGGTGATTAATGTGATGGGAATCGCTCCTTATGACCCGGCGGATGAGGATTTTGGACATGCAACGCGTTTGGAAACGTCGATTCAGATGGCACTTTTCCCTCAGAATGTTGCGCTTGATAAGCTACCTCCCAAACCGAAAAAGTTGAAAAGCAGCGAATGGGGAATCATGGATGGATATACATTCGCAGGAAATCCGCCAGAAGACAAATGCGTAGTTTTTGATCCGCGTGACGCAACGGTGGAGATGGGAGAAAAATATTTAGAGGCCAGTGCAGGATATGTAGCACGCACCGCATCCGCCATTTATGAGGCGCTATGATGAATTGTAAAGAATTTTATCTTCATTCGGATGATTTGGATGTAACCCTGGTCATTCCACAGAATGAGTTGTTCAGTGAGCGATTTGCTGCAGATGTAGTTGTGGGACAGGTGGTCCTGCATAGTAGACACCGCTTTTGCCAGCCGGAACAGCGCATACCGGGACGAGTTACATGTAATGGTTTAGGTTTGTGCGGTGAATTCGTGTGGGATGAATTGGCGTGTGAAGCTGCACCAGGGGAGGTGTTTCCCAAAATAGGCGTGGGCTTTTTACGTCAAAGGCCCGAAGGCGGTGCGTATGATATGTGGAAGCATTATGAGGCTCAGCCGTTTCCAGTAGAACATTGGATGCAGGACGATTATACGGTGGTTTTTCGCCAGAAACCAAAGGAGGCGTTGGGCGTTTCTGCGACACTGACGAAGGCAGTACGCGTGTATCGGAACGAAATCACTCTTACCACAACGTTGGAAAATACGGGAAGCCGTGATTTGTCACTTTATGAATACCAGCATAATTTTGTTGCAATTGACGATATTCCCGTTGGGCCGGGATACCGCTTGGAAATACCGTTTGACGGCACATTGGACAAATTGCCTTTCGGAGCTGTTCGACTGGAAGATTACACAACACCTGTACCGGGACTTTTGAAAGTGGAAAACGGTAAAGTATTGTGGAACAAGCGGATGGAGAGAGTGGCGTATCATAAAGTGACAGAACGAGAGGACATCCTGTCATGTCCGGAGTACACTTGGAGGCTTTCTCATGAAAAAAGTGATGCAAGCATAAGCGAGACAGTCCATTTTGTGCCGGCGAAGCTTGTAATATGGGGAATCGAACATTGCGTTTGTGCCGAAGTTTATAACGAGTGGAATGTGCCTGTAGGCGGACGCCAGACTTTTGCCCGAACTTGGCGATTTGAAGATTCGAATATCCATTAGAAAGGATTTAGCGGAAATGGCAGTATTGTATGTGGGTTCTTATACGCAAGGAATAGATGGAGCTTTGACTGGAAGCGAAGGAATCTATGCGTTTCACTTGAATGAGGGTACTGGGGTTGTTTCACTGCTTCAGACGGTGAAAAACGTTACGAATCCGTCTTTTTTGGCGTATCATAATGGACATTTATATGCCTGCGAAGAACTGCCGGACAAAGCGATGGTTGTGGCCTACAAACGGAATAGCAACGGAACCATCGAGGAGCTCAACCGCAAAGAGGCTCGTGGTGCGGCGGCGTGCCACATATCGGTTCATCCGTTCAAGTCCCTTGCCATTGTTTCAAATTATGTGAGCGGTAATATTCTTTCGTTCTCCCTGCGGGAGGATGGCGGTATCGGTGCGCTATGCGATGACCGGCAACATACGGGGCATGGAACAGATGCTGTCAGGCAAGAACAGCAGCATACGCATTCTGCGACCGTGGAACCGTGTGGGAGGTATGCCGCAGTAGCGGATCTGGGACAAGATCGAGTTTTTCTCTATGATTTTGATGCTGAAGGGCGGTTTAGGCTTTGTGGAAATCCCATCGTTGTTCCAGACGGAGAGGGTCCAAGACACATCGCCTTTTCATCGGATAGCGCACATGCTTATCTGGTTACGGAGATGGGAAATCATGTCCTGCATTATACCTGCAGAAATATGGAATGGGAGCTTGTACAGACTTTGCCGATCCTTCCGGAAGATTTTGAGAGAACGCCCTTGGTTCTGGCTGCGGATATCCATGTATCTCCGGACGAAAAATTCGTATATGCCTCGAACCGAGGATGGAACGGAATCACCGCCTATCACCGCAATGCAGATGGACAACTCAGTTTGTGTGGCCGGTATCAGTGCGGCGGAGAATGGCCGCGCAATTTTTGTATTTCGCCGGACGGTGCGTGGATCGTTGTGGCGAACCAGAATTCTGGAACAATGACGTTGCTTCCGCGGAATTGCGAAACAGGAGAATTGAGAGCATCGGTTCGTGAGGTACAAGTGCCGCAGGCGGTATGTGTTTTGTGGACGGAAGATTGAAGAAAAAGGGGAGAACTATATGGAGACTAAAAAAGCTATTATAACGGGAGCAAGCAGAGGGATTGGAAAAGGAATTGCTTTTTCGCTGGCCGCAGCCGGGTACGATGTAGCGATTTCTTATCATTCGAAAGCAGAAGAAGCGGTTGCGGTGCAAAAGGAGATCGAAAGGAAATACGGAGTCCGATGTTTTGTGTTTTGTGCCAAGCTGGAGGATCCTGGCGCTGGGGTCAAACTGTTTGAAGAAGCGGTCCAGAAGTTGGGCGGCCTAGATTTAATGGTGAACAATGCAGGTGTTACTGTTTTCGAAAATATTTTTGATATGACGGAAGAAACGCTTGATTTTTTGATTTCTCTGGATTTTAAAAACTATTTGCTGATGACGCGTGAAGCGGCCAGATATATGGCGAAGCGCAGAATCAAGGGGAATATTATAAACATTACATCGTCGCGGGGAGAACGCGCATATCCGGGTGATGCTATTTACGGAGGCTTAAAAGCAGGGTTGAATCGCGCGATTCAATCCATTGCGTTAGACATGGCACCATATGGGATCCGTATCAACAATGTGGCACCGGGAGCGATTTGTATCCGTACAAAAGAGGAAATTGAAAACGATCCAGAGCTGAACAAAAAAGTGCCGATGGATTTCTGGGATAAATTGGGCAACCGTATCCCGATGCAGCGTTCGGGGACTCCGGCGGACATAGCTGAAGCAGTAGTCTGGCTCGCTTCGGAGAAGGCCTCTTATATCACTGGAACCACGCTGCGTGTGGACGGTGGTTTGATTCTTCCAGGAATGCCGGAGCTTATTGACGAAACTGGCGCAGACAAAGGTTGGGGGTATACTCAGCCGAAAGATTTCTGAGAGGAGAGATAATACGATGCAGCAAGTAAAGATTCGGGATATTCGAGTAATTTTGACCGCTCCGAACGGAGTGGATCTTGTGGTGGTAAAAGTAGAGACAACAGAGCCGGGCCTATATGGTGTGGGCTGTGCTACGTTTACTCAGCGGTATGCGGCAGTAAAAACTGTTGTGGAGGAGTATGTTAGGCCTCTGTTGATTGGAAAATGTGTAAATAATATCGAGGATATCTGGCAGCTTACTGCGGGAAATTCATACTGGCGCAACGGTCCCGTTTTAAATAATGCAATTTCCGGCGTAGATGAAGCGTTGTGGGACATCAAAGGGAAATTGGCAAATATGCCGGTATATGAATTGCTCGGTGGAAAGTGTCGGCCAGCTGCGGCTGTTTACCGACATGCAGATGGCAGGGATGCGAATGAAGTCTTGGAGAATGTGCAGAGATTTATGGAAGAAGGCTATCATCATATTCGAGTCCAGATGGGAACGTATGGCGGCCAAATGAATGGAGGAAAACAGGAACTCCATTCGCCCGATGGCATTCCTGAAGGAGCTTATTATGATCCTGCTCAGTATACTGCAGGAGTAGTGCAGATGTTCGATTATCTCCGCAGCAAATTAGGTTTCGGCGTGGAACTTTGCCATGATGTACATGAGCGCCTTTCCCCGATTGCCTCCCTAAACCTTGCGAAGGAATTGGAACAATATAAATTGTTTTTTTTAGAAGATGCGCTCTCTCCGGAACAGGTGGAGTGGTTCCGAATCTTCCGTGGACAGACAGCTATACCGCTGGCGATGGGAGAACTTTTTGTGAATCCTCAGGAATGGAAAGATTTGATTACAGAGCGGTTGATCGACTTTATTCGTGTACATGTAAGTATGATTGGTGGCCTTACTCCAGCAAAAAAGTTGGCTACGCTTTGTGAGGCGTTTGGGATTCGCACGGCATGGCATGGTCCGAACGATATTACTCCGGTTGGTGTAGCAGCACAGTTGCATTTGGATCTTTCCAGTCCTAATTTAGGCGTACAAGAGTTTTTTGGATTCAGTGATGTAGAACGCGAGATTTTCCGTGGATGCCCGGAAGTGAAAAATGGTTATTTATATCCCAATTCGAAGCCGGGCTTCGGAATCGAGTTCGACGAGGGACTGGCGCTGAAGTATCCTTGTCAGTATCGCGACCATGGTTGGTTGCGTGCACGGCTTCCTGATGGCACAGCGGTACGGCCGTGATGTTGGGAAATGTGTTATAAGCTATGTAAGGGCACTGCTGTGAAAAAGAAGAAGACTAACTAAACCTGCCAAGAACTGTCAAGACCTAAAATCACAAAAATCCGAAAAAAATGATTCCATGAAAACGGGCATAGCAAAACAGACCGTCATATTCCGGCGGTCATGGGGGGTGGAATGGAAATCAGCGTTTATTAAATAGGCCATAACAGTGCCGTAGTATATTCTCAGAAACTTATTGGCCGCAGCGGTCATATAGACGTAGTAGTGCTTGCCCTCCCGCCGTTTGCGGTCAAGGAATTGGAATACCGGATCATCAGCGGGCGCGTGTTGGATGATGGTGGACATGACCTGGAAAAGCGTTTTGCGTAGCCTGGGAGATCCGCGCTTGGAAATATGCCTGTTTTTCGATTCAAAGGCGCCAGACTGGCAGGGTGGTGCGTCCACCCCAGCGAAGGCCACTAAGGACCGCTTATGCTCAAAACGGCGCACATCGCCGATTTCCGCCATGAGCTGAGGGCCGAGGACAGGACCAACGCCAAACATTCCCATCACAACAGGCTACTCTGGGAGCTGAGAAGCCAGAGTGAGCATCTCGTGTTGGATCACGGAAATCGTCTCTATGATCGTATTGAGCTGAGCTACCGCAAGGATAATGAGACATTTGATTGCGTTGGTCATCGGAAGTGTACTTACCTGTGAGGTGGCATAAGTATAGCACAGAAATGGCGGAACGCAAGAAGTGACAGCACTTGCGGATGGAAGCGCGCAGAGCCATCAAAGAGCTGGAAAAGCAGGGGCAGGGAGCACGTGCCATTGCAAGAGCGATAGGATGCGAACCGAAAACCGTGACGAACGAATTGCGGCGAGGTACGCCCACCCGAAAGAGCACACGAGGGCGGACTCCAGGCTATTCACCCAGACAGGGAGAAGCGATTTATGAAGCAAATCGAACAGACTGTCATAGGCCCAGCAAAGCAGGAAGGTGCAGTAACTTTACCGACTGTGTAGGCACTCAAATCTAGGAACACAAATGGTCACTGAATGCCTGTTGTGAGTACGCGAAACTGCATAATCTGTTTGATGCGTCAGAAATGGTCTGTACGCGAACTTTTTACAATATGGTGTGGCGTAGAGACGTGTCCATTAGACCTACAGAATTGCCCGAAGCATTGAAACGAAAGGCAACAAAGCGTCGTGAAAGAGCGAACAAACGGCACTACGGCGCGAGTATTTCAACCTGTCATTTACCTTTCGCTTTTGTTGTTTCATATGGGTATACCCATGTGAGATGATAAAACCAACATAAAAAGTATGCCAATAGAGTTTCTTTTCTATTTTGGAATATTCCAGATGAGAAAGGGAACTCTATTGGCATTTTTAACCTTTGCCATCCGATGACTTCGCTTGTGTTTTTCGTAAGTGCCCAACGTCATTGTCAGGAAATATCTGCAATCCGATTAAGGTAGACGTCCAAGACAACTCTGTAAGGTTTGAAACCCAAGAATAGGGTAAGAAACGGGAACTAACTGGAGCATTTGTCTGAAATACGTTGAAATATTTATGGATAATGACTATGATTATATAATTGTATTTTTGATCAATCAGTGATATAATTAAACCGTTCCAAATACGAGAAACACATAGGAAGTATTTTATTTAAGGCTTAAAGCATCCGAGTGTATCCCATATTGCTACGTGCTTATCTAACCGTAAAGAGGAAAGAGCTTGTTGCGATGAGTATTACCATCATTGATGTGGCTAAGAAGGCGAACGTTTCGAAAAGTACAGTCTCCCTTGTCATTAATAATGCACCAACCGTGAAAGCAGAGACACGGCAGCGTGTTTTGGAAGTAATTGATGAGTTGGGATATGTACCGAATTTCAATGCACGTGGCCTAACAACGAAGAAAACCAATTCTCTGGGCGTGCTCATTACACCGGAGAAGGATACGACAGAGTCTCCATTTGATTTCCAAAATGAAACAGAGTTTTTTTCATATGATATTTTGGCCGGTATTCCAGATGGACTAGAAAATACAGACTATGGGTTGGTCATCGAACGGTATTGCGTGAAAAACAGTGATGAGCACCCGTTGCCGGAAATGATCAGCCAGAGAAGAGTAGACGGCGTGATTATTATTGCTGGTCTGTATGATGATGAATTTGAAAATCGTATTCTCGAGTCGGGGATTCCTGCTGTGGTTGTAGGACGTCCGCAATCTGTCTTCGATTCTGTTTCTGTAGATATCGAACAAGGTATCTATCTTGCTACGGAGAAATTAATTTCAGTTGGAATAAAGAAAATATGCTATATCAACTGCCCTTCGATTTTTTCCTCTAACCAGCGTCGTCGTAACGGCTTTTACCACGCTATCAACGACTACCATCTGTATGAAGAAGACCAGCGCGTAGTTGATACGGAATGGAACACTGGCAAGGGTGGATATGAGGCGATTAAGAATTTATTTGTGAGCGGTTATAGACCTGACGGAATTGTTGCCGCTCATGATAGTATTGCCTTGGGGATTATGCGCTATATGTACGAGAATGAAATTCGAATTCCTCGGGATATTTCTATCATTAGTTTTGAAAATTCTGTTCTCTCCGGCTATGCGGCACCCGCTTTGTCCACTGTTGACATAAACAAAAGAGAACTAGGAAAGAAAGCAGGCGAGTTGCTAGTGCAGCGGATTGAAAAGCCGAAGATGCCGAAAGCAACGTTGTTATATACTCCCACTGTAATTAATCGTGATTCTGTCTACCAAAGGGATTAAAATCTTTGGGTAGACAGAATCATAGAATATAATCCCCTTAAAAAATGGAACGTTCCAAAAAGCAGGATGAATGGCTGCAGAGCGAAATATATGTGCCTTTGATATCCTGGAAAGCTCCTTGGGACAATGCATATTGAATAATCGGATAGAACTCCTTATATAATACCCCCTCATAAGTAGGAACGATGTGATATTGCCATAAAATTGGAACGCTCCAAATATTGGGTTAGCAAATACGAAAAGAAATTTTTGTGTTGTTTTGGCGGAATCTGATCCTTCTTGCGAAGGCGAATTTGATATTTCTGCTGTTTTCCATTTCGATTATTACGATTTTTCTGTAATAATGGCTCTATATGCTGTTTGTGCAGACACAAGTAAGTAATACAAAAAATAGGACAATAGAAATTAAAGGAGGCTATTATGGAATTCAGAAGTAATTTTATATGCGGCAATGGAGTATTGATTGAGCACCAAACGAGAGACGATGAGGATTATATTGTTTTTATTGCAGAGCAGAAATTTAATGAGGCAAAGCCCATCTGGTTTTATTTCCGAGTCAGTGGATTAACCAAAGAGCGTACGGTGTTTCGGATCGGGAATGCTCATCAGTTCTTGATGGATGCGGATATTTCGGAGTTCGCGGGAGATGCTCCGGTTTACAGGGAATTGGATGGACAGTGGAAGCGAACTCAGAAATGCACCATTGAGTTTGAAGAGGATGGTTTCCCAATTGTGGAATTCATCATCGACAACTGCCCCCATGATGTGGAAGTGGCCTTCTGTTTTCCCTATGGCCCGACACAACTGAAAGAAACCATGAGCGCGGTGGAAGGCTTTGAAAAGCGCTGCATCGGCTACAGTACAAAGGGAAATCCCATTTACCGCTATGCTACCGATGGGGGAAGAAAAAATAATAAACCGGGTATTTATCTGTTGTCTAGACAGCATGCCCAGGAAACCGGCGGTGCTTGGGTGCTGGATGGTATTCTGCGTTACTTCGGCAGTGAAGAGGGCAGAGCATATCGGGAAAAGCTCTCCATTTGGGTTACGCCCATGGTGGATGTGGATGGCGTGCTTTATGGTGCCTACGGAAAGGATCAAGCGGTTGGCGATATGAACCGCGCGTGGACGTCCAAATTCCAGAAACGTACAGAGATTGACTGTGTGATTCAGGATATGGAACGCTGGTTTGAATGCTGCCACGGCAAATATGTGATGGACTTACATTCGCCGGCCCATGAAGTTTTGGGTATGCTGGTCAATTTACATATTCAGAGAATTCCGGATGCGCATATCCAAATTTTGCAGGACTTTATTACCCATATCAATATGGAACTGGATGGCACCGGTCTTGAATTATTTAAACCCAACCTCGTGCCTCCTACCATTATCGGAAGTAGTCAGGGCAACAGTCAAATGCTACAATTTTTTACAGAAGAGCGTTTCAACATTCCGACCTTCGTCATGGAAATGACCTATGAAGGCAGTAAGGAAGGTCGCCTTTTCGAAATTGAAGACTACCATAAGTATGGAAAGTATGTTGCAATTACCATGGCAAAAACATTATTGAACCAATATGACCATGAGGAAGGAAGTTGCAAATGATGAAGAGAAAGAGACTTAGCGCGCTATACAGAACAGAGCAACGGTATGGTTATCTGATGATTAGCCCTGTGGTTCTAGGTTTCTGTGTGTTACTTGTATTTCCTCTTCTCTATGAACTGTACATGAGCTTGACCGATATGCAGCTCAATGGCGTAGGTGATTTTGTGGGTCTGCAAAACTATGTGAATTTATTCAACGATCCTAAGTACATCAATAGCATGAAAAACACAGTGGTCTTTGCAATTGGTGTTGTCCCAGTAAACGTCCTTTTGGCAATTATCTTTGCACGAATGCTGCACCAGCAGATTCGTGGTGTTGGTCTTTACCGAACTATCATGTTCCTGCCCTATATCACGCCTGTTGTTGTTTGGGCGCAGGTTTGGAAGCTAATCTTAGCGGGTGATACCGGAATTTTGAATAACTTCTTGAGTATGTTCGGTATCGAGGGCACTAACTGGCTGTTCGATATGGAGATGACCATGCCGATGGTTATTGCAAATGTGGTGCTTAAAGGCGTTGGCTACAACGTAGTGATTTTCCTGTCGGCTATGATGTCTGTTCCAGAGTCTTACTATGAGGCGGCGGAACTGGATGGTGCAGGATCCGTAACGAAATTCATAAATATCACATTGCCTATGATTTCGCCCACCACGTTCATGGTTATCATCATGACCATTATCGGCGCATTCAAAAGTTTTGCAAATATCTATAACCTTACCAAAGGCGGCCCAGCAAGAACAACACAAATCATCATCCTTTATATCTATCAGAATGCATTCAGAGAATATAAATTTGGATATGCTGCAGCTGCTTCTGTTGTGCTCTTTGTGATTATTCTGTTGCTGACGGTCACCCAGTGGGCAATGAGAAGGAGAATGGTTTATGCTGAAGATTAAGAAGAATTTCTGGAAAATCTGGTGGTACCTGATTCTTAGCGCTGTTGCATTGGTGATGGTGTTCCCCTTTATTTGGCTGGTTTCTTCTGCTTTTAAGTATGAGCGAAACATCTTCGTACTTCCTCCGCAGTTGCTTCCCTGGCCTGCAACAATTGAAAACTTTATTGGTGTTTTCCGGGATACAAAATTCCTCACATGGATGTTCAATAGCACGTACATCGCACTCATTGTGGTGGTGTTTGGTAGCTTGGTATCATCAATGGCAGGCTTTGCATATTCCAAGCTGAGATTCCGGTATAAGAATTTACTGTTTCTATTACCTTTGTGTGGCCTTATGATCCCTAACGAAGTCATCTTGATTCCAATGTTCAAAATGTGGACTTGGCTCGGGGCTATCAATACGCACATTCCCTTGATTTTGCCCAACATCATGGGTGTTGGAGGTATGTTTGGTGTGTTTCTGTTCCGTCAGTTCTATATGGGAATTCCCACAGAACTATGCGAGGCAGCAACTATTGATGGCTGTTCTCCGCTGCGAATTTACACTCAAGTGATGCTCCCAAATTCACAGTCTCCCTTAGTGTGTCTGATAATCTTCAATTTCAGTGCTGTTTGGAATGACTATCTAAATCCTTTGATTTTCCTGAACGATTCCGATAAATACACTGTGGCACTGGGCTTGAGCCTGTTTACCGATATGACGGGTATTCTCTGGGGCCAGCTCATGGCTGCATGTTTGATGGCAACATTGCCTATCATCATCGTATTCTTCATTGCACAGGATAAGTTTATTGAAAGTGTTGCCTTGTCCGGAATGAAGGGGTAAATATGTTCTTATTATGCGTGAGCATACGGGAAGAAAAAAGAAAAAGAAAAGGAGAAAAACTAATGAAAAGATTTTGGGCACTCGTTCTTGTAGTTCTGATGGTACTGGGCATGGTAGCATGCGGTACCCCTGCCGCATCCACAAATTCTTCTGCCACACCCGCAGAAACCCCCAAAGATTCTTCTGCTGCCCCCGCTGAAAAACAAAAAATGACCTTGATGATGTACACCAATACTGCAATTCAGGAAACAATTGAAAAACTGATTGTTCCTTTCGAAGAGGCTAATAACGTTGACGTCGAAGTCGTCCTAGTCTCCTTGGCTGACTATGACACCAAGCTGTCCACTATGATTAGTTCTGGCGAATCCCCCGACGTAATGCTGGTCGCTGAGTACCAGAATGTCCAGTATACCGAAGAAAATATGCTGCTGCCTTTAAATGATATCATCAGCGGCGCTGACTACGACTACGAAGACTTCGCAGCCGGCCAGCGTTCTCACTGGACCTTTGATGACAAGGTCTATGGTATTGCATGCTCTGGTGCACCACTGGTTCTCTTCTACAACAAAGACCTGTACGCAAAGGCTGGCCTAGAGACTCCTAGCGAGCGTTATGAAAAGGGCACCTGGACTGCCGAAGCAATGATTGAAGATGCCAAGACTATCGCAAATCTGGGCGATGATATCTATGGTATCGACTTCAGCCGCGCAGGTGATTGGGCTAACTGGGACGTTGTGATGACTCCTGTTCTTAGAATGTATGGTGGCGATGCATGGAACGACGCTGATCGCACGGAGGTCCTGATAAATAGCAAAAAATCCATCAAGGGCCTAGAAACTCTGAACGAGCTGATGAATACTGGCGTCCACCCCAAGGCCGGTACTACCATCGATTTTCTAGCAGGTCAGTTGGGTCTTTATCCCGAGTTGTTCGGCAGCATCAAGAAGATGGTCGATCTGCCTTTCGAATGGGATATGGTTCCTATGCCTGTTAATGCGGACGGCGGTTCCACCAGTTGGATGGGCTCCGCAGCATGGGGAGTTCTGACCGCCTCCGACACCCCTGATCTGGCTAAGTCACTGGTTCAGTTCATGACCACCAAGAAGTTTATCGAAGATATGCAGTTTACCTTCGTTCCCACCCGCAAGTCCGTGCTGCTGTCCGAGGCTTACACTACCGGTAATTCCGGTGAAATAGCTCGTTCCTCCAATGAGAAGGCTCACGGATGGATTATCGAGTCCATCGATCTCATCCGCGTTAAGCAGTCCCACGCCAACTACCAAGAACTGTCTGAGGTCATCATGGAAGGCCTCGACCTTATGTATGCAGGCGCAATGGCTCCTGCTGATGCAGCAGATTACATTGCAGAAAATATGGCTCCCTACATGGATGGCAAAAACTAAAATTTCTGAATTGAAGGCGGGGGTTTTACCTCCGCCTTTTTATCTACTACAACAAACAGAAACAACAGCGCTGCTTTCAATACCTATTATCTGTAGTTAACTATTGATTTGCATTATTAGTGCTTATCAACTACCCATCTAAGAAAAAGCCCAAAATCTGCACTGGCTGTACAAGACAATCAATGTTTTGAAACCATTCAAGTTTAGAACCTATCACGAAAGATGCACCAAACTCCAGGCTTATCTGGACGAGTTTCGATTCCTCTTCAACCGTCAAATGACTGGTAATCAGGCGTTCCCGCGCTTAACTCGGATTGTTACTACATCTTGTGGTGTGCTGAGTTAAGTTGATAGGCATACAATTATTTTAGATACCAAACAAAAAGGAGTATCACGCAAAATGAAAAAAATTATCCAAACTCGTGAAATTCCCGTTATTGGAAGATATGATGTGGTAGTTTGTGGTGGCGGGCCTGCCGGATGGATCGCAGCTATAGCAGCCGCCCGCAGCGGGGCTAAAACTGCCATGGTTGAGCAATTCGGCTTTGCTGGAGGTATGGCTACCGCAGGCCTCGTGCTCCCCATTAGCGTGTTTACCTATAATGACAAATTAGTTTGTGGTGGCATTCCCTGGGAGTTCGTCCGACGAATGGAGACTGTCGGTGGTGCTCAGGTTGAAAAGCCTCTGGGTAACGTGGCTCACGACCCGGAAGTGTATAAACTCACCGCTCAGCGGATGCTGTTGGAAGCCGGAGTGGAGTTGCATTACCATTGCACTGTCACCGGTTGCTGTCACAAAAACGGCCATCTGACCCACATAATAATGGACACCCGCAGCGGCCCCCAGGCTTTGTGTGCCATGTATGTCATTGATGCCACTGGCGATGGTGCCATCTGCAATTACATGAATGTACCCATGCAGAAAAAGACCATGGATATGCAGCCTGCTTCTTTGATTTTCTGCCTAGGCAATGTAGATACTGACAAACTTGGTGTTGATCATCATAATAAGCAGGGTGTGAATATGCACCACGAACCCATCCAAAAGGCCCTACAAGAGCTAGCTCAGACAGAGGATGTACCACAGTTTGGTGGCCCTTGGTTCTGTCACATCCTCCATGATGGCTTCACATTGGTTAATGCCACCCGGACCTTTGCCAACATGGCAGATCACGCGGATGCCACCGCTGCAGAATGCAAGCTCCGGGAGGACGCCTACAAACTGACCGAGTTGTTTCGCCGAGTAGATCCTGCTTTCAAAAACTGCTATCTGGCTTACACCGCTCCCATCTGCGGCACCCGGGAAACTCGCCACATTATCGGCTCTCACATACTCACAGGAGAAGAGTATTTGAATCAGGTCCATTTTGAGGATGCCGTTGCGCGTAGTGCCCATCCCATCGACATTCACAGTGCTTACGATACCCGCCAGAGAATTACGTTTTTGAAAGATGCAGCTTACATTCCTTATCGCAGCATGATAGTACCCGGCTTCGACAATTTGATCGTACCTAGCCGCTGTCTTTCTGCTGACGAGACAGCCTCTGCCTCCATCCGAGTTCAAGCCCCCATAATGTGTCTAGGACAAGCTGCTGGCCTTGCCGCCGCTATGTGCACAAAAGATCATATCAGCATCCACGATGTAGATATTCCTACTTTGCGTCAGACGCTCATCAGTTGGGGTGTGGATATTTGAGTAAGACGGGTGAGTGGTTAATCTCCCCACTACCGCTATCGCCTCTACGCATCCTTATGCAGCGGCTTAATCGAACAAATGCACCTCTTCGACTTCCCCCTAATTTCTTTACGATATTATTTGAGATGTCTGCAAGGCATCTCTCAATTTCCGAATCACGATAACAGCGTTGGTCTTCATCGAATGACCTAGGTAAACGCTCTGAAAACCGGAACTGGGTTGCATCCTATTTGTTAGACAAGTATGATATATCTGTACTAAAAAAGAGAGGAAGTTCCCGCCATCATCTGCTTCGGATGGATGGACAGTGTTGTTCTCATAGAAAGCTTGCTTGACGATGTGTTTTTGCAGAAGCTTTCGGAGTGGAATGTTTTGGCTGTGGGTATCAGCCACAGTTATGAAACCATTGATTGTATACAACTGGATATTGCCAAAGGAAGCCCTTGCAGATGCAGAAACTGAAGAAAAATGGCCATGAAAAATCGCTATAAACACCTGTCCCACAGGCTTTGTCACAATTAGGATGCGCATGTCGGATCGACAGGATGGTGCAGCACGCTACGGCGTTGACAGTAAGGCTCAGTGGGAAATTCACGGTGAAACAAATGCAGGCACGGGCGGCTACAAGGCAATGGAGCAGTTGTGGGAGTTCGGAGTCCCCCCGATGGTGTGGCCACCACCCACAAGGTCATTGCAACCGATACCATGCGGTATCTGTACGAACTAAAAATTTACATCTTTGACGACAGCTCCATCACCTCTTATAAGACTTCGGTGTTGGGCGGCTATGCGATTTCGTCTGGGAAAATAGTGAAGAAAATAATGAAGGAGTCAAAATTATGCGTACTGTTTCCTACAGCAAGTCAATCCCTGTATGGAAAAATTATGATGTGATCGTTTGCGGTAGCGGCCCCGCCGGCTCCTGTGCCGCTGTGGCTGCTGCACGTCAGGGGGCAAAGGTGGCGCTGGTGGAGCGTTACGGAATTCTCGGCGGCAATCTGACGGTGGGCCACATTGGTCCTATTTTGGGCATGGTGTCTAAGGGTACCATCCGTGACGAACTGGTCACCAAGCTGGGTGTTCCCTACAACGACATGATCGGTGAAACTGGCAAAGCTCATGACATGCAGAAGGCCAAGACGATCATGATGGAGTTTGTGAATCACGAAAACATCGATGTCTATCTACAGACCATGGTGGCTGATGCCTACATGGAGAGCAATGACATCAGGGGCGTGATTATTTCCACCAAGGAGGGGTTGAAGGTTATGACCGCTGCCGTTGTGGTCGATGCCACTGGCGATGGAGACGTGGCTACTTTTGCCGGTTGCGACATCGAAAAGGGTCGTGATGACGGCCTCATGCAGCCCGTAACTCTGGAATTCACCCTAGACAATGTAGCCGAGGATGCCATCTACTGCATCGGTGATGTGGACGATGTACAGTTCAAGGGTCAGCGTTTTCTAGATTGGTGCAAGGAGCAGGGCGAGGCAGGCTTGCTACCCAAGAATATCGTGTCCGTCCGTCTGCATCCCACCAACAACAAGAATGAACGCCAAGTCAACGCTACCCAATTCAACGGTTTGGATAGTACCAAGGTAGAGACCATGTTCCAAGCAGATCTGGAGCTGCGTCGCCAGATCGACCTACTGGTGGAATTCTTCCGTAAGTATCTACCCGGCTACGAAAACTGCAAGTACATTGCCTCCGGCACCACCACCGGTATCCGAGAGACCCGTCGTGTCATCGGTGAGTACTACATCACGGCAGAAGAGATGGCTGTGGGCAAGCGTTTTGAGGATGTGGTAGTTCACAAGGCAGAGTTTGTGGTGGATATCCACAATCCCATAGGCCCCGGTCAGGCGGAAGCTAAGCTCCAGTACTGCGATCCCTACGATCTGCCCTACGGTTGCTTTGTACCAAAGAAGGTCGACGGACTGTTCATCGCTGGCCGCTGTATCTCCGGTACTCACCGGGCCCATGCTTCCTATCGTGTCATGTCCATCTGTATGGCCATGGGTGAGGCCGTCGGAATTGCTGCTGCCATGTGCGCAGCTTCCGATGTGAAGCCCCGTGATTTGGATGTAAAGATATTACAAAAGAAACTTACGGATCTCGGCATCGACCTGTTCAGCGAATAAACAATTAAAACCACCAGTTGAACTGGCGATATGCACAAGCCATAGAAGGGAATTGTATTAGCCACCTCTCAAGGTAAGATATTGAAAAGTTTCACCTTCCGCGTGGTGTTTACAGGCCATCACTAAGGCGACCTGTTTTTACGCCCTTGAATTCTTACTGCCCGTAAATAGGTATATGTATTCTTTCATCGAAACTTGGTCCGCTATTGCATCTTCTTCCAGTTGCTTTTTGATATATTGTGCAATTCTGTGCGTAAGCCACCCCAAAAGTACAACTTGATCGCAGATGGTAGTGCATCAATTCCACAAGGATGGTACAGGTTTCGAGGGGATGCGGGGAACACTTTGAAAAGTGTTCCCCGCATAGAAGATTTTTTGCTGTCACTTACACATCAAGACGGCTTTTCCGCTCGCGCATGGACTCGCCTTCGATCTGAATGGCGTAAGCGTTGTAAATGATTTGGTCACGACTGGCATCTGCCAAAGTGAACTCGTACAGATTCTCGTCCCATTCGCTGCCTTCGTTCGCGGATAGGAAGAGAACTACCTCCGCTATGGGAAAATAGCGTGGAACAACGCACACTTCATAGATATTTAAGGATAGACGGACCCCACATTTGCAAAATTTATTTATATTTTCTATGTGCGCATATACAATTGCCGCAATTTCACAACAATTTTATTCACTTATCTGTCCGTCTGTCCTTTGACAAAATATTTCGACCTCCGCAAATAGGTTGTTTTTTACCTATTTTGTACGTATAATAAAATTGAGGTGAGAAATATGACGCTTGACACAAAAGAGATGATTTCTGTAAGCGATGCAAATAAGAACTTTTCCAAGGCAACACGCATTGCCGATAAAACCGGAAAAGCCGTAATATTGAAGGGGAACCGTCCCAAATATCTTTTGCTGGATATTGAAGCCGATCCACGGCTCATTCTGTCCGATGACGAACTGATTGCTATTTCAGCAACCCGTATTTTTAAAAACCATCGGGCAGCATTTGAGGAGTTGGCAAAATGATTCTACTCACACCCGAAAAAATATTATTGCTTCATCAATTTCTGATGAAAGAAACTGGCGGTCTTGATGGCTTGCGGGATGAAGCTTTGTTTGACAGTTCTGTACAAAGTGTCTTTGCCACATTCGACGGGAGTGAGCTATATCCCAGCAAAGAGGAAAAAGCTGCAAAATTGGGATATGCTCTGGTAAAGAATCATTCTTTCATTGACGGAAACAAACGCATTGGTGTTTATGTAATGCTGATATTCCTGGACGTCAATGGAATCAAAATGATCTATTCAGACAATGATATTATAGCATTAGGCCTTGGAATCGCAGACGATTCACTGGACTATAAAGACGTTTTAACTTGGGTAAACAGGCATAAGGATGCGACGAAGTAAATTCGAAGTGGAACTACAGTAATTTGTTGGAGAAAACTACTCTTTTCCGGAATTGCACCGTGCTTTGTGGGGATTGCAATTTTTGCAACAACCACTTCTTCAACAAACTCGCTACTCTCAAAAATATTTTTGAGATAGCGGCTGATTCCAGACTTATCAATTGCAAACAGCTCCGCCATGGCCTTTTACGTCAGCCAGATGGTATCATCCAGGATCAAAGCGTCAACAAATACGTCACAGATAAGAGCAAATGTAGTCATCATTGAGCAAAGTGGGACTGCAAATGCAGCTATAAAGAATTTTATAAGTCCTTAGAGAATATCCGATGGCTTGGAAAACCGGCTCCACTTAGAAATACAGTTCCCGAAGTCGTAAGCCAATAGAAATCCGCGAGGATATGACGGGCAGAACTCCTTCTCCGCCAAAACAGAACCGGCTGTAATTTGAATTTAGACTGTTTAAATTCAAATTGCAGCCGGTTTTTTCTGCGATTTTAGACTTTTGGATTCCCTGCCGCTGCGCTTGCGGTTCAGCCGGGAAGAAGAATTTCAATGGCTGCGCCTGTCCAGACAAGGCTTGGTTCCACAGATGCGCCGGGGGTGAGAGGTTGGGCCGGAGGGAGGGCTTCACCGTGCCACGGGTTTAGGATGAGCGGCTCCCTATCACAGCTCTTTTTCATCAGAACATAATGAAGTTTGTTTACAGGCGCGCCATTTTCCAGCATTTGACACACCAGGATGGCGTATTCTGCCGCCTGTTCCACGTCCAGCGCGGCTTCACAGAGCATCCCCAACATCTTCATTTGTGCGACTTCCTGCTTGGCGGCCGCGCTCAGTACGCCGAACATTTGCCGGATCAGCGGGTTTTCCCCGAGATGGAATACTGGTTTTGCGCCCTGCTTTGCCAAGCGGCGCATCATAAGCATGGGGTTGGAATAGCTTTCAAAGCCTGGCATCGCGCAGCCAAAGACGATGTCGTTATACAGAGCAGATATGTATGCCCTGTCGGCGGCTTCAGCTTTGGCGTGCCCGGAAATCTCCCATTCGTAATAAGCCAAGGTGAAAGCTCCGCAGGAGTTTCCATCCGCTTTGCCTTGTGTGATATATTTGCACATAGTATCCACCTTCGTTTCGATGATTTACGGGCAGCGGACCCGTTTTTCTTATTATAACATGGACACTGCATGGCAGCCACAAAAAATCAGGACAAACAGTTTTGAGGGCTCAACAGTTTCCGGAAACATCAGCCGGCGAAGCTGCGTCTCTGGCGGATACCATAAAGCGCTCCGGCAGGATTTGTGGAAAATATGGTCTATAGCGTTATTGGCCGTTTACAGGTTTTCTGGTCAAGAACTCAAAATATTTTACATTTTGTACGTTATTGAAAAAAGATGTAAAAAAAGTTATGCTGAAAATCGGAAGGCGCGCACTGTAAAAGGGAGGGGCGCAAATACAGTGCTGTGGCTGTAAGCTGGCTTTTCGATTAAAGCACTCTTGAGAGCCGGCATGCGGCGGAACCGTAGACAACAAAACAACGAAGAGAGGGAAAAATATGTATCGCGTATCCAATTTTACCGACAATGATGACGTTAAAACACTTGATCAAAAAGGGCCCTTCACCGTTATTGAATACCAAAGGGACCTGAGCGTGACGCCGGGTTCGGCTGTCACGGCTTTTTACTGTGCTCAGATGAACGTAAAAAAGCGGCAGGTCATATGTGATTTGAATCATGCGAATATTACCATCCAGGCCGGGGCCATGCAGTGGATGCTGGGCAATGTCAGCGCGACCACAGGAATCAAAGGCGTTGGGGACCTTTTCGGAAAAGCTGTACGGGGCAAGGTGACGGGGGAATCTGCGATCAAGCCGGAATATACCGGCAGCGGTATGCTTGTTTTGGAACCTACCTATAAGCATCTCCTGCTGATGGATGCGGCCGATTGGGGCGGCTCTGTGGTGCTGGACGACGGCTTGTTCCTTGCCTGTGACTCAAGCCTCAAACACAAAGCGGTCATGCGCTCAAATTTCTCCTCGGCGGTCGCCGGCGGCGAAGGGCTGTTTAATCTGAGCCTGAACGGCAGCGGCGTATTTTGCATCGAGGCAGAGTGCCCCAAGGAAGAATTGGTAGAGATTATATTGGAAAATGATGTGTTGAAGATCGACGGGAACTACGCGATCGCCTGGAGCGCGGGCCTTGAATTTACGGTGGAGCGGTCTGGTAAGAGCCTGATCGGTTCAGCGGCTTCCGGGGAGGGGCTTGTAAATGTGTACCGTGGTACGGGCAAGGTGCTGATGATGCCTACCGCAAAAATGCCGAATATTTGATTGAGGCATTTCCCGACGGCGCCCGGCAACAGTCCGCCGGTGTAATTGTAAAAAGCGGCAGGTTATCCGCTGAAGGCTGTCCGCCGCTTTTGCCGCGCGGTTATGGGGTCGGGCGGGCTCTTTTGCCTGGCGCCTGCGCCGGTGTACAGGCTGCGTATCCATTCCCGGCGCGGCTGTTTACGAACCCGGCGGGCAAAAGGACGATGCCGGAAAGTTGGAGTTTTTTTGTCGGATACCGTTGAATTTTAATTCATATTTTGGTATGCTATTACAGGAATTCAAAGTGTTTTCCTGAAAATGCATATAATGCTCTGATAGGGAGAGCAGTTTCTACACCCAGCCGTAAACCGGGTACTATGTCATCCATAGATGGACTATGCTCCGGCGGGGCGTGGTGCTGTAGCTGTGGTCGTCATGCTTTGCGGCAGGCGGCCGTATTTTTTTGCATTTATTGAACAGGGCAGGAGGTTGTTTTATGCTGCATTCCATCACCGATGTACACGCACATTACGATGAAGCCGTCTTCGACACAGACCGCGGCGAGGTGCTGCGTACCCTGCGCGAAGCGGGCGTGTGCGCCATTGTCAATTCGGGCTCGAGCGTGCCGTCCTCCCGGCGCTCACTGGACCTGGCGAAACGGTTCGAGGGAGTATATGCCAGTGTAGGCGTATTTCCGTTGGAGGCCTACAACGTGCCGTCCGGCTGGTTGGAGCAGATCTCCGATATGGCGGAGGAGGACGGGTGTGTGGCCGTTGGAGAGATCGGACTGGATTACCATTTGGAGGATGGCGCAGGTCCCACATACGCGCAGCGGGAGACGCAAAAAAATGTATTTCGTGCCCAGCTGGAGCTGGCGCACCGGAAGGGAATGCCTGTGGTCATCCACGACCGGGATGCGGATGAGGACGTCATCCGGCTGTTGGCGGAACTGCCGTGCCCCGGGATGATCCACCGTTTTTTCAGCCGTGCCGAATATGGCTTTCAGCTTCTGGAAATGGGCCTTTCGCTGGGAATCGGCCCGGCTGTCACTTATTCCAATGCGGGGGAGCTGGTCCAGGTGGTGCGGCAGATGCCGTTGGAGCGGCTGTTGCTGGAAACGGACGCTCCGTTTTTACCCAGCGCCCGCTTTGAAGGCAAACGGGCGACTTCGGATATGATTGCGGACGTATGTGAAGTTGTCGCACAGATACGCGGAGACGTTACCCCGCAGGAGGTGGCTTTGGCTGCGCGTGAAAACGCCCGCCGGATGTTTGGCATCTGATCGTTTTGTATCGGGTACCGGCGCGGCCGCGCCGGTTCAGGATAAATAAAGCAACTGAGAAACTGGAGGAATCTGTATGAAAACCAAGCTGGACAAGTACTTTCGTATCTCCCAGCGAGGCTCCACCATCGGCACGGAGCTGATCGGCGGCGCCACGACCTTTGCCACCATGGCCTATATTTTGGCCTACATGACCGGGGCGATGTCCGCGGTGCCGGGCATTGACCTGACGGGCGTGCTGCTGTGCACCGCGCTTATCACGGCCATTTCCTGCATCGCCATGGGCCTGGTCGCCAACGCGCCCATCGCATTGGCGCCTGTTCTTGTTATCCCGAACCTGGTGGCCGGGATGGTGGCCAGCGGCGAGGCTACTTACGGCCAGGCGTTTGGCACGGTGGCAATTTCCGGCATCGTCTTTTTGCTGATCTCTGTTTTCAAACTGCGCGACCTGTTTGCACGGAGCCTGCCCAAAAACATCAAGATCGGCATCGGCGGTGCGGTGGGCCTGCTGATTGCCAGCATTGGCCTGAATACCAGCGGCCTGGCCGCTGCGGGTGAGGATGGCAGCTTCATCAATTTCAGCGATAAAAGCGTGCAGCTGGGGCTGATCGGTTTGGCCATCGCCCTGCTGCTGACGTATCTCAAAATCACGGTCAACGGCCGCACCTATAAAATCAAGGGCGCACTGCTGATCTCTATTGTTCTTACAACGATCATCGGTATCCCCATGGGCGTTACGGTATTGCCCGAAAATATCTTCACCCGTGGTGCGCTGGCATCCATCGGCAATGTGGCGTTCCAGGTGGATATTCTCGGCGCCCTCAAACTGAGTTTTGTTCCGTTCATCATCATGCTGCTGATCAACGATTTCTTCGGCACATTGGGCACGGGCCTCGCCATGGCGGGCAAAGCGGGGCTGCTGGATGAGGACGGGAATTTCCCGGCCTTCGGCAAGGTGTTCCTGGTGGACTCCAGCGCCACCATCCTGGGCAGCCTGTTCGGCATCACCACCGTGAGCTGCTTTGCGGAGAGCGCCGCCGGGGTTGAGAGCGGCAGCCGCACGGGCCTTTCCAACCTGAGCACCGCGTTTTTCTTCCTGCTGTGCATGCTGTTCAGCCCGTTGTTCCTCATGATTCCCGGCGCGGCAACCGGCAGCGCGCTGATCGTGGTGGGCATCTCCATGCTGGAAACGCTGCGCGACGTAGACTTTTCGGGCTCTGAATTTTTGCCTGTGGCCGTCATGCTTCTGGTGACTGCCTATAAAGGCGACTATGTCGCGGGCATCGCGCTGGGCATGTTCACTTATCTGGTGGTCAGCGTCATCCGCGCGCTTGTAAACCGCGATGCGAAGTACGTCCCGCAGTGGCCCGCCTGGGTGCTTGGCGTGCTTATGGTACTGTATTTTATTTTCTGATTACTGCAAGAAATCGAGGCGTTGGCTATGAAAAATCTGCATCAACAGGTATTGGAGCTTCTGCCGCAGTGCATCGAGGACAGACGCTGGCTGCACCGGCATGCCGAGCTGTCCTTCCGGGAATACAAGACAGCGGATTATCTGGAGCAGGCGCTGTGCGAACTGGAAGGGCTGGAACTCAGCCGTCCTACACCCACCAGTGTGATGGCGGTACTGCGCACCGGAAGGCCCGGCCGCTGCCTCGCCATTCGTGCGGACATCGACGCGCTGCCCATCCGCGAGGAAAACGAGCTGGATTATCGCTCCTGCAATGAAGGCGTGATGCACGCCTGCGGCCATGACGGGCATGCGGCTATCCTGCTGAATTCCGTGCGGCTGCTGTGCCGCCGGCGGGAGGAGCTGTGCGGGGAACTGCGCTTTATTTTTCAGCATGCGGAGGAGACCCCTCCCGGCGGTGCGGTGGAAGTCATCCGCGCCGGCGTGCTGAAGGGTGTGGACGAGGTGTTCGGTCTGCATCTTACAAGCACGCTGCCCACGGGCAGCTTCGGCGTGTGCAGCGGCGTTCTCACCTCGGCCACGGACCGTTTTGAGATCGAGATCACCGGCCGCGGCGGACATTCCAGCATGCCGCAGGAATGCATAGACCCTATTGTGACCGGCGCACAGATCATCCTTGCGCTGCAGACCGTGCTTTCCCGTTCGCTTCGGCCCAGCGACCCGGCGGTGCTCTCGGTATGCCAGGCCCATTCCGGCTCGGCCTACAATATTATACCCGGCAGCATGCATTTGACCGGCTCGGTGCGCAGCTACGATGAGCGGGTGCGCGCCACTGCCGAGCGGCGTATCCGCGAGATCAGCGAAGGCATTGCCGCCTCGGCAGGGGCGGATGTGCAGGTGGAATATGTGCGCGGGTACGATTCCATCCGCAACGATCCGGCGCTGACCGGCTGGGCGCGAAATATGATTGCGCAAACCTTTGGCACGCAGGCGGTGCATGAGCTTTCACCGATTGCGCCGGGAGACGATTTTTGCTATTACGACCAGGTGTGCCCGGGTTTTTTCCTTGAGCTGGGCGCGGCAAACCCGGAAAAGGGAAGCGATGCTCCCCATCATAATGCCCGGTATCGCTTGGACGAAGACGCGCTGGCTTACGGCATGGAGTATACAGTCGCTCTGCTGAGCGGCCGATGCTGTTTACAGGCGCTCTGAGGCTTTGAAAAAATGAGTGCGTTTCCCAAACGGGAAACGCACTTTTTCGTATGGGGTGAATTATACTATCAAGTGCAACACTTTAGGGGAACAAAAAGAAGTCCATACAGAACCCTGGTAGAATGAAGTTACCACACCACCAAACCACCGGAGGGAACTGTATGAACTATCATCATCTTACCATAGAAGAGCGCAGTTGTATACGGAAATATTATGTGGATGGGTTGAGCTATCGAGAGATCGCTCGGCTGATCGGGAGAAACGTGAGTACTGTGTCGCGGGAGATACGGCGGAACTGCAGCCACATGTATGACATTCCGACCTACTACCCGCACACAGCGCAGAAGAAGTATCTGCTGCGCCGTTCCTACTGCCACCGCGGGATGTTCCATTCACAGGAAGTGCTCGACTACATAGAGGAAAAGCTGCGGGCGACCTGGTCGCCGGAGCAGATCGCCTGTACCCCTTGTGAGCTGAAGCTGCCAAGCTGGCGTACCATCTACCGGTGGATCTACGAGAAATACCTGGTAAATGGCAATCTGAAAGTACTGCGCCACAAGGGAAAGAGCCACGGAGTGAAAGAAACGCGAGGGAAATACAGTAAGGGAAAGTCGATCCGCAAGAGGGACAAGTCGGTATACAGCCGTGAGGAAGCCGGGCATTGGGAAGCGGATACAGTGGTGAGTGGCCAGGGCAAAAGCAAAGCCTGCTTTGCCACCCTGGCGGAGCGCAAGACTCGGTTTTACATTGCCATGAAGATGTCGGACCGACGGGCGGAGACCATGGAGAACGCCATTGTCGCTGCATTGTCCGCTTTCCCTCCGCAACTGGTCAAGACCATTACCTGCGACCGGGGCACGGAGTTTGCCAACTGGCGCCGCATTGAAGAACGATTGCATTGCGAGGTCTATTTTGCCGACCCATATTGTGCCTGGCAGAAAGGTACAAACGAGAATCTGAACGGCCTGCTCCGGGAGTTTTATCCCAAGGGCAGGAACCTTTCCCGTGTTGCTCCCGCCACATTAAAACGAAACCTGGCGTTGTTGAACGCCAGGCCTCGCAAAGTTCTGTACTTCCATTCTGCTCAGGAATTATGGGACTTCGAGC